>Ga0079224_100000296_pt1 | contig 45689 bp, 68 predicted proteins | sample Stecom2015_FD_80414 | JGI IMG/M metagenome (GOLD analysis project Ga0079224, IMG submission 80414) | Agricultural soil microbial communities from Utah to study Nitrogen management - Steer compost 2015 | ecosystem: Environmental > Terrestrial > Soil > Agricultural land | place: USA: Utah... | reverse complement strand
TTTGATTAAAGTTAATGACAAGACCGGAGGAAAGCCGGTGAAGTATCTCCCTATTCGTGTAGTTGAGAGCTTACTTCGGTCTTATTTTGGGGCATACCAAGTCGAAATGATCGGCAATCCTCATATTATAGGCAATAGTGTTGTTGTCTCAGTCCACTTGAAGGTTTTCCACCCGGTTTTAAACCAATGGTTAACTTATGCAGGAACAGGGGCCGTTGCAATAGAATTGCAAGCCACTAAAAAAGACAATCATGGACATGTAATAAGAGAAGGTGCTCGACACGCATTAGACTTTGAAAAGTTAAATCCGATGGCCCTTCACAAAAATGTTCCGGCTGCTAAGTCGTTTGCAGTTTCAAATGCAGCAAAGCAGATCGGTAAAATTTTTGGAAGTGATTTAAATAATGATGAGTTAAGCGAAATCTATAATATTTATGGAGTATAGTTATCTAAAGTTAATAGAAAGCGAAGTTAACAACATCGAGTATAAAGAAGATGTTGCCGACCAGCCACAGAACCGTCAGGAGTGGCATGCTGCAAGATTAGGAAAGTTAACAGCTTCACGTTTCGACGACATGATGAAACATGGCAGAGGGAAGGATGATAAGTTTGGCGTTGCCTGTTTAAATTATGCTTATGAAAAAGTAGCTGAAATTTTAACAAGCGCCCCCCACATTGTTACGTCTCAGGCTATGGAGTGGGGAAGTGACAGAGAGGCTGAAGCATGTGCAAAGTATGAAGGGGAAACAGGATATTCAGTTGTTCCTGGTAGTGTCGTTGGGTTTTATCCTTATGGAGAGTACGCAGGCGGATCTCCAGATGGCCTTGTTGGTGATGACGGAATAATTGAAATTAAATGTCCATTCAATCCCGCAAATCATGTTGAGACTTTATTAAGCAATAAAGTGCCAGACAAGTATATTTTTCAAGTTCAAGGCAACTTAATGGTAACAGGCCGTAAGTGGTGCGACTTTGTAAGTTATGATCCAAGAGTACAAGAACCTTCTCTTCAAATAGTAATCATCCGAGTTTTTCGCGATGAGGAATTAATTAAATCCATCCAAGAGCGCATTGTTGAGGTATCCGCACTTATTCAACAGTTATGCGAAAAATTAAAGGCGTCCCCAGGTAATCAAGACGACAATGTATAATTCATTTGAAAGTATCTCAGTTAGGACGAGGTTAAAGCGTCATGATGTTTTAAAAGCAAACTGGGTTTCGCCAGTTGAACAACTAACATTTGATCAATTAAAGAAACGAGGTTATTTCAGTTCAGAAGAAGAAAGTTTAAAGTCATTTGAAAAGTTAGAATTAAATAGAAAATCTAAAGTTAAAAACAATGAAAGCGAAAACAATCATTCAGAAAGTTAGAGAGCAATTAAAAAACAGAAAGCCAATTAAATATTCTGAGCAGGTATGTTCCGAAGTATCAAGGCTAAGAAAGCAAGGAGTTAAAATTAACTCTGTTAAGAAGATGAAAGATGGTAAACTTGTAACATATTATTATAATGGAAATAAGTTATAGTTTATCTCCTGGTGCAGGCTTTTTATTAGTATGCGCCTTATTCCTAGTGTCGGGAATTAGTTTTCTTATGGGTGTTTTTTGCCACGATGATTTAGTTCATCGTATTCCGCCAGACGAAGAACATAAGTATTTTCCACCGAAAGATGTTGATAATAAAAACGTCTGAAACCATTGAAAATACTGGTAATTATGAGTATCTTGATACTCTCAAAACTAGCCCAAGTTTTAATTTTTCACAATAAATTCATTAAGTATGTCAGGAGTAAATAAGGTGATTTTGGTTGGCCGGCTTGGTAAAGATCCGGAGATCAAGGTTCTTGAGATGGGCCGTAAGGTTGCTAGTTTCACATTAGCAACTTCAGAGACCTACAAAGACAAGAACGGAGACAAACAAGAAGTCGTAGAGTGGCACAATGTAGTATACTGGGGGCCTATCGTAGATGTCATTGAGAAGTATATTAAAAAAGGTCATCAGCTCTACATTGAAGGAAAGTTAAAAACAAGATCCTACGAGAAAAACGGTGAAAAGAGATATGTAACCGAAGTGTTGGGACAAAGCCTATCAATGTTAGGAGGCGGAAGTAAGCAAGAGACAGCAGAAGCAGTTAACGCCGTAGTTGTTGAAGGCGAAGTAGACGACGATTTACCATTTTAATTAATCTATGGCAAGACCTCAGAAAGCGGGGCTTGAGTACTTTCCAAAAGATACGGGTTCATTCGGTGATCGGAAAATTAGAAGGTTGCTTAATGCGTTCGGATGTAAAGGTTATGTCATATACGAGTATCTACTTTGTGTAATATACCAGGACAAAGGGTATTATGTGGAATATGATTGCGAGTTAGCATTTGATATAGCCGATTATCTAGGGAATGGAATAACTGAAGCTCTCGTTAAAGAAGTTGTTATTGGGTGTGTCACTATTGGGCTATTTGAAAAAAGCCTGTTTGATTTGTCTAGTATATTAACAAGTTCTGGAATTCAAAAGAGGTACTTAAAAGCAAAAAGGGGAGCTACCATAGAAGAGCGATTATTAGTTATTACGGTAGAAACTCGGGTTATTACTGCAAAAACCCCAGTTATTGCAGTAGAAAGTACACAAAGTAAAGTAAAGAAAAGTAAAGTAAATAATACAGAAATAACTGAAGATCGGTTAATGTCTGATTTGAAGATTAGCGACTGCCATTTACCTCGTGGTGAAATTGGTTATCGTGTAATTGAATTTTCTATTACTCTTTTCGAATTACTGAAAGAAAATTATCCCCTTAACAGGGATATTGAATTTTATACAGTTTCAGAATTTGTACCACATGTTAGAGAGCTTTTACAGAAAAAAAAATATACTGAAGAGCAAATTCGAGAAGTATTACGGTGGGCCTATCAAGACAAGTTCTGGAAAAGTCAAATAATGCACCCAAAGTCAATTGTTTCAAACTTTGAGAAAATGAAACAGCAGTATATCGGTTAAAAAATGAAAGAACAATGTTACGGTTAGCTTCAACGCAAAAAGTAACCATTCTATTGGAAGGTTACGATAAAGCAAAATTAGACTTTCTGAAAGCTTTAAACATAAAAACTGTCTATTTGTCTGAGCTTGAGAAAAAAGAAGTAACAGAGGCTCGAATTAAGTGGATTTCGAAGGAAAAGGAGTCAATCAAAGAATCGTTTGGCTTTCAGGAATTGTCTGAATCGGTAATTGAAGAACTTTTAACAGAAAATGACAGATTAGGCCGTGAGGTTTTGAAGCAAAAGAGAATGGTTGAGTATTACCAGAATCAAGTGTTTTTGATCCAATCAAAAATGGTTGATTATGAAATGAAAGAGTTAGAAGAATTTATCAAGAAAAATGAAGGACGCTGATTATTACAAAAGCTCTATTCTTTCAAAAGTGAATGGAGATGAACCAACAGGTAAAACATTAGAACTTTCAACTCCTGCCGAAATGGTTGACAACTGGACTAAAGCCATTGAAGGAGATTTAGACAGACCGTTAACTACAGGTATTTCAAAGTTCGACGCCGATCTAAAAAATAAGCTTCGAGGAACAGTTGGAGCTTATCTTGGATATGGAGGAACAAAAAAATCCTTGTTAGCGCTCCAAGGATGTAGGCAAAATGTATTGAGCCATAAAAACAACTGCACAGGGGTTTACTCAAATATGGAAATGGCACAGTTTCAACTTCTGTCTAGGATTTTGGATATGTCATTTGAAGAGGATGGAGTTTTTAAATCTTACTCATACGTTCAGGAAAGCAGGTACGAAGTAGCCTACAAGAACAGAGATAAGGTTAAGATGAGTCAAATTGCCGACGAACTACGAGGGAAATTAAGAGAGTTGTATGGCCGTAACTTGTATGTAAATTCTCAGTCAAACATGACCATTGAAGATTACGACAGGTTATTGAAAGAGGCCAAAAAAAGAAACGGAGTTGTTGATCAATTGGTAATTGACGGGCTTTCTATGATGTCAGGAATAGGCACTGAAACCGAAAGGTATAATACAAATTCTAAAGAGCTTAAGGACCTTGCAAAGGATCACAACGTTTACATTCCTCTTATCTGTCACCTTTCAAAAGGAGCTGAGAAGCACACAAGAGATACTCAGAGGTTCATAAGAGGTTCAGAGAAAATTCTTGATAATGTAGACTTTGTTATTATGATGTCTTTAAATATCGATGAAGGCCGGTCCAGCCAGGGAAACATAAAGTACTACGGAGATTCAGGATATATAAGTTTTTTTAATAAACGAGGTTCCGGGAACACAATAGATGTAATCTACAGGTTCAACAAAAAGAGACTTCTAATTGAAGAAACTGACGAAGATCCGGCGATGTACGAAGTAGACTTTAGTAAAAAATCAAAAGCATTTTAACATGAATTATTTAACAATAGACGACTTAACGCCTGAGCAACTGCAGCGCAAATTTGAAAAGAGAGCGCAAGCCTTAACGGTAGGAGTCGTTCTTCTTAAGACAGGTTTCGACATTGTAGAGACTGAATGTCTTGACGGAATGAAGAGAGAACACAAGTACAGGTTTGGACATTGGAGAAATGCAGGAAATAAGTTTCTGAATCCGATTGAGGAAAGCCTGAAAGAAAGAACAGATGACTACTACGATCAAGTTGAAATCTTTCATAGGTTAATGAATCTGCCAAAGGAAAAATATACTGAATGTTTGATCCTTCTTGATGAGTATATGAAGGGTAATGTTAGGATGGAAGATGTTGATAAAAATTTACCAAATGTGTAAATAAATATTTTATAATCAGACATATAAAGTTTAACTTGTAGTATGTTTAAACCCTATCCTAAAGGAGTTCAGAAGAAGTTAAAGCAGCCAAGTTTAAGCCAATTGGATGCGAAGTTGTGGAAGATTTTTTCTGAATACATCCGGAGAAAAGATGCTGATGAAAATGGAATAGTAAGGTGTGTTACATGCGGAAAGTTTGGCCACTGGAAGGAAATGCAGTGCGGACATTTTATAAGTCGTAGGCACTTGTCAACCAAATTTGATGAAAAGAATAACGGTGTACAATGTGAGGGGTGCAATTTATTTAATCAAGGTAAGCAGTACGAGTATTCACAATACATTGACAAGAAGTACGGAGCCGGAACTGCAAATGATCTTCTTGTAAAAAGTAAGCAGCCTAGCAAATTTACCCGCTTTGATTACGAGTATAAGATTAAAGAATATAAGGAGAAGCTAAAGAATCTAAAATGACAGAACTAGAAGAACTAAAACAGCAAGCTCAAACTATTTTAAATAGGATTTCAGAGCTTGAGAAAAAACAGGAAGTCTCCGAGACATTTGACGATATATTATCAAAGTTAGACAAGTCAGATAGAGAAGAGCTAGAAATGGTTAAAGACCATCAAAAAATACTAGAACATTCAGCACTTTACATAGATCTAAAAAGGATAGAGGGTTATGTAAACAGGAAATTTGGAGGTGATATTAATTGGCAAGGAGAACAAGATAAGTTTTATCCATTATACAATCACTCAAATAATGAGATTTACATAAAAAGAACTACATGCGGAAACAGAGGTGTGTTTTATTTCAACTCAGAAGAAGCGGGTCGATACTTTATAAAAGTAACCGGAGACAAACTAATAGAATTTTTCAAAACAACGCATTAAACTAACCAGGGGGTAATACCCTAAAAAAACAAGAAGATGAAAGCTAGGAAGATGATCTGCCATTTTAATTATTCTGGATAGTATTTAAAGCCCTATCCAAATGAGAGTGTGGTTAAGCGCTGGAACCACTGGATGATATTCCAGTAGGATGTTCGAATCATCCCCTCTCACGCAAAGACCAACCTGATAAAGATGAAAGATCATCTGCGGTTAATTGGAAACAGACCGTCAGGCAATGGCCGACCAACAAGGAAGATTGTTTGACTTTGCCAGAGTTCAAAGTAAACTGGCAATATTTTAAGTTCGGTAAGTTCAAAAACAAAGCGTTTTTTTTAAAATGATACTCCCCTATGGTATAATAGGGGATAAAACAGAAAGAAAGATGAGACACGGGAGTTTATTTTCTGGAATTGGAGGTCCAGAGTTAGCGGCTGAATGGATGGGTTGGGATAATGTGTTTCATTGTGAATGGAATAAATCAGGACAAAGATTATTAAAACAGTATTGGCCAGAATCTAAGAGTTATGGAGATATTACAACAACAGACTTTACTATTCACAGAGGAGACATCGACGTCCTTACAGGAGGATTCCCATGTCAGCCATTCAGCTTATCAGGAGATCAAAAAGGAGAACAGGATGAAAGATACTTATTTCCTGAAATGCTTAGAGCAGCACGAGAGACTGAAGCCCCTTGGATCGTGGGAGAGAACGTTTATGGAATTACTGCACCAAAGTTTCGAAAAACATTCGAAGAAATATGTTCATCGTTGGAAGCTGAGGGGTACAAAGTACAACCGATTATTATTCCAGCTTCTGCCATTGGAGCATGGCATGAAAGGAAAAGGACGTGGTTTGTTGCCTACTCCGACAGCTTCGGACGAAAGAGGAGGGCGAATGGCATCAACTCAAAGGGTGGAAAAAGGAAAGATAGTAGAGAAATCAAATTTGAGGGATGTGATAAACCAGATTGGGAAAGTGAAGACTGGGCAGGCTTTACATCCAGATTTATCAGAGTGGTTGATGGGGTTCCCGAAAGATTGGACTCGCCCGGTCGGAGAGAAAGATTGAAGGCACTTGGCAATTCAATTGTACCTCAGTTGATACTTCACATATTTAAAGCAATAGAAGCATACAACAATTTATAAAACAACATGGAAGCAAAACACACACAGGCAGAAGAAGAATTTAAAGATGCTGTAAGTCATTTAGGGAATCTATACGAAGAGGCAAAAGACAGCCTTAATTCATTAACTATAATAAAGCATGAGGGATTATATTATAATCAATTATATTCTAAGTTACATGAAATTAGAAATGTGTCCGCTGCCACTCTTCAAGAGAATTTTAAGCTCAAACAGGATATTGAAACGATACAGAGTGATGTTGATTCGGTGGTTGAAGAAGTTAACAAATTAAAGCAGGAGAAAGAAGAGCTGATTAAGATGCTTGAAAAGGTACATGAAATTAATAGAATTCATTTCTTCAATGGACATAACGTAAACGATCAGATTTTAACAATAATCCAAAAACACAAGAAAGGAGGAGAAGAATGAGCGACAAACTAACCATACAGGAGGCCGCTAGGTATCTAGGGCAGAAATTAGCATTGTATGACCTTGAAGGTAATTTTATTAGAACACCTTTGGCAACATGCGAATTCTTATCAGACTTTAATTATTTGAAGAAGACATTAAGTGTTAAGATCATCCTCCGAAGCATAGAGGATATGACTGAAGAAGAGGAAAGTCATTACAATTCATTAATAACAGAATTGCAGGGGTTTGATTATGCAGAAGATGAAATATTGTATTTCGCAAAAATCACCAACTACCTAAGATCTATCGGAGTAGATTGCGACGACTTAATTAAACAAGGTAAAGCTATTAGAAAACAATAAGTATGGAAAAGCTAGAATTAAAACACATTGCTCCTTATCTGCCATATAGGCTTAAATGTCTCATACCAAAGCATAGTTTAAAATTTGGACAGCAATATGTTTTACCTGTAAATGGCGCAAGCATTGATTCTTACGGCTTGTTAAATATTGAGTTTATATTGCCAGATGATGACCTATTATTTAGTAATCAACTTAAATGGGTTAAGCCTCTTTTGCGCCCCCTTTCCGATCTCACCCAGGAAATAGAACACAATGGAGAAAGGTTTGTACCGATTATAGAGCTGTTTAAATTGCACAACAAAAACGATTTTAGGGTATTCCCTTATTCAGAAAATTATGAATTAGATCATTATTCTCATTGTGTAATATATGATGATAAAAATATATTTGGATACTCTAATCATGGCTCATTTGTAGGATTTACACCAGGATATTGTAATTTTCTTATTTTAAATCAAATTGAGCTAATTGAGAAGTTGTACGAATGGCACTTCGATGTATTTGAATTAATCGACAAAGGGTTAGCTATTAGAAAGGAGAGAGGGGTATGACATACAGAGACTTGAAATCATACTTAGAAAATTTGACTGAAGAACAGCTTGATAAAGACGTAACTGTCATGATCGATACAGGTTCAGAAAATATTGTAAGAAGGATAAATTCATTCTATCAGCAAGAGGTAAATATGTATGAATTTAATTTTGAGTTGATAGATGAAATTGACTATTACCTACTTCAAGATGAAGAAAGAGAGGAGGCAGAATTGAAAACGAAAGTAGGAGATGTTATTTTAAGTGATGAATACTAAAAAAGGAAAGGAGAAGTAATATGCAAGTAAAATGGATCAGTGCAGATACTAAATTTGGTAATGCTGCAGTTACTCACGCATATATTTCATCGACCTGTAAGCATAAGTATTTAGGTAATTACGATGGCAACAAAGCGGTTTGCAGCAAAAGGGCAATTTCCGAAGATGGAGAAATGGCTCTTCGGTTTGAGTCACTGAAAGAAGACAATCAAGGCGTTAAGTGTAAAAGGTGTTTGAAAATAATGAGCCGGCTAAATAAAATCCTTCTTCCAAATCCAGATTGGAGGGTGAAGAAAGTAGACTTCAATTCAAAGAGAGTGAAGCGGTCTATTGAACGTATTAGACAAGCAAAGCAAGAGGCAGACGAAAGGAGCGGGAAGAGATGGCAAGAGTAATAACTTTTTCAAGATTTTTTCCTAAAGGACATAGGAAGGAAGGTAAGCCAACTTTTTTTGTAGAAAAGATTTGGGCCTCACTGGTTGACCAGCAAAAGGAATTTCCTGAGTTTTGGCCGGGATGGTTTAATTTGAATTCTATTCACCCGTTCAATGGAAATTCATTTGATAAGATAGAATGTAAGCATCATACTATAAGATCAGGTAAATGGTGGAAGGTAGGTGATAAATTTAGCCCTCGCATTTGGACAGGGACTCCATATCGTTCTAAGATGTGTGTTATTGGCCCTGACATTGAGATTAAGAAAGTCTTTGATATTGAGATTGACGAATATAAATTTATTATCAACGGTAAGTTATTTTATCATCAGCACGTATCCCGGTGGCATTCGGATATTGAAGAATTGGCAAAAAACGATGGACTAGATGCTGGAGATTTGTTTGACTGGTTTAATATACCATGCAAATTTAGTGGCCAGGTGATTTGCTGGAATGAAAATATAAACTATTAATAGATACATGGATTTCCACCCAGAAAGCAAGCTGATTGATAGGATATTAAGCGCAATATTCGTATATTTAAGTATACATATTGTCGTCTGTTACCCTTGGTATTGTTGGTTTTGGCTGATTCTAACAGTGCCGATGGCGTGGCTCGCATGGTGGATGCAAAAGAGATAAATATGAAAGTAGAGATAAAAGAAATTTATAAGTGTGATCACTGTAACAAGCTTTATCAGGTTAAAGGAGCTGCTGAAAGACATGAAAAATCTTGTCATAGGAATCCAGATAATGAAAGGCCTTGTTTTGGATGTAATCATTTTTCAGAAACAACAACTACACAGTTCATAGATCATCCATATAGCGGACAGCATGAGAGAGAGGTTAAGGTCTTTTTCTGTGGGAAGAAGGATTCTTTTCTTTATCCTCCAAAAGTAGAACACAAAGGAAATGCGTTAGATCTGGGAATTGATTCAAATATCCCAATGCCTAGAACATGTGAATCATTTACAGAAAATAGAATATGGTGGCGTTCATCTTGGGAATAATAATACTCCTCTCCTTAGTGATAGCATTGAGGATTGATTATGTATATAAGTGGGGGCCGTTTTATGAGAAGCGAGAACCAGAAGAAGAAACTGATACTATGAATTTGAAGTGTAAACTATTTGGACACAAACCTTATGAGGATTTCACCGAAAGTGGTTATGAAATTTGTTCAAGGTGTAAGGCTCATGGGTATTATGATAACAACGAAATTACCAATAGGTGGAATGAAGGCGCAATTTTAGTTAAATGGTTTTGGGCGCTCAAGCATTGGGTCAAAGATAAATGCTATGATCTTAGCCAGTGGTATAGAATTTACATTAAAAAAGAATTGCCTTTCTAATGACCGGCCTAGAGCGAGCCTGCCGAAAGTACGGAGAGATAACCCACCACCAGGAAGGAAAAATATATTTATTAAGGTGGGACGACACCCAGGAGAAAATGATTAGAGAAGAAATAAAACTGATACATAATGGAAACTACAGAGTTCAATCCAACCGCAAAGGACCTTTTTAATCTGGATGAAAAGATTATAGAGCTAAAGGCCAACAAGCAAAAGTTAATCGGAAGTAAAATTAGTGTAGAGGGCTCACTTTCTATTTTGGCTAATAAATACAATAAGGTTGAGTTTGGTGGAACAGAGTTTTATAAAATTAAAGATGATCGTCAAAAGCTCAAGACAGAAGCTAATCAGATTGAAATGAAGATTCGAAAAATAAATGAAGAGATAGCTTATAAGGTAAAACTAAAGCAAGAGATTGAATTTCATTTAAAAGGTAAGAAGGCAAGTGTTCCAGATGATAAGGTAGTTCGTCAACTAAAAAATCTTAAGGAAAAGTATAATTCCTTTGCAAAGGACAAGACACGAGTTTCCTCGATGAGAATAATGGCCTCAGAGTTTAGAGATGAGCTTGAAGAGATAATTAATTTACTTTAAAACAACAGAAAGGAGAATAAATGAACGTTTATAAGTTTAATGTAAATGGAGAAATAGAATATGTTTGTGCCTCTACGACTATTGAAGCAATTCATGTGCTTTTGAAAACTCATGATATGCTTTTTGAAGATCTGGATCATACTGATGATATTAAAGAGATTCCAAAAGGTGAATGGGATAAATACACGATCTTTGATGATGAATCTATTATGGATCTTGACGGCAATTATGCTCCTCTGATGACCTTCGGCGAATACATGGCCGAAGCTAAAACTCCTGAATTATTTTGTTCAACTGCTAATATGTAGGCCATGAAAGAGATAGGACAAAACCTCAAAGAGCTGCTGGGGATAATGGCATGCGGATATGGACTAATACTTTTGTATATATTTATAGTAAGGAAATGACACAGGAAGAGATAAAAGAAGGTAACAGGATCATAGCCGAGTTTATGGGAGAGCCTATTTGGGCGCCAACTTGGAATGATGGAGATACGCATTTTAATTCTTATAGAAATACTAAAGAAGAATGCCAAGCGCTTATTGATTCATCGCCTTATCTTTTAGGTAGTAAAGCTTACCCAGAAATGAAGAAGCTTTATTATAATACTGATTGGAATGTTTTGATGCCTGTAGTAGAAAAGATAGAGAGTTTAGGGTATTGGGTCAGGATAGAAAAAGATACGTGTCTTATTTATAGAGTTCCTTTTGAATCGGACAAGGAAGGTGCGCATTTTTGTGTAGTAAAAGAAACAACTAAAAAACTCGCTGTATTTAAAGCAGTAGTTCAATTCCTAAACTGATACAACACAAATGGAAAACACTGAAAGCAAGTGGATAAAGGTATCTGATAGGCTACCGGAGGAGGAAGGTCGATACCTTGTAATTGCTTATGGGAACATAGAGATTTTAGAATTCTATTTGCCAAATGAATGGTCAGATGAGAATTACTTTGTTTATCCTGAAGATGAAGTAACCCACTGGCAACCATTACCAGAACGCACCTAAAGAATAAATTCATGAAACTATACACAGAAGAGCAAGTAAAGGAGCTATTGGCACAGCAGAGAAAAGAGTGTGTAATTGAATATGAGCTCAGAGGAACTGAATCCAAAGCACAAGGTCATATTTTAAATGCACCTGAACCGCAATTCCCGACCCCCATCAAATTTGAAGAATGGAGCCCGCTCACAGGATCAAGCGTAATGGAAGCAAAATTGACAATTCTAAATTATAAGAAAGATGTCATAAGCGATTATATCAAACACATTGAACAAAATACCAGGGATAAAGAGTCAGAAAATGAGAGGTGGGGAAAAATAATTGATAGCTTTTCCACGCAGCTTGAGTGCGATCATACCATAATAAACGATGCTTTAAATGTTCAAGAATGGATTTTGGTAAGGGATCGTATCCCAGATCTTAATAATTTTGAGCATGTTGAGGGTATAGAAGATTCGTTCCCAAAATCTCAGCCGCTAACATTGAGTAGATGCGGACAGCCAACAACAGGTTTTTTGTTTTTCGACACTATTCAATGTAAAATGAGGTGGTATTTGCCGGAGTGGGATCAGATGTATTTCGATTGGAATGAAGTTTCGTTTTGGAAATATTATAAAAATTCCTAAATTGTGTATGAAGTACACTAATTAGAAGTGAATTATGGCAGCACCAGCAGGGAATCAGTTTTGGAAATTAAGAAGCAAGCATGGAAGAGACATTTTATTCGCAACACCTGAATTAATGTGGGATGCGGCATGTGAGTATTTTCAATGGTGCATCGATAATCCATTTTATAAATCAGAGGCTAAAGTTGTAAATATAGGAGATTACCAATCAGATGTTAGGCTGATTGATATTCCCGTTATGAGGCCATTTACAATGCAGGGGCTTTGCCAGTATTTAGATTGTAATACTCGGTATTTCAGCGACTTTAAAAAAACGTGCGATGAAGATTTTTCCGCAATCATTACGCGTATAGAAGATGTTATATACAATCAAAAGTTCTCTGGGGCTGCATCAGGGTTCTTTAACTCTAATATAATTGCCAGAGATCTAGGGCTAAGAGACAAGCAGGAAATAGACCAGACGATTAACATTCCTGCTCCAATAATCATTTTGGATAATAGTGAGCAAGAGGATTAAGTTAAGTAAAAAGCAAACATTAGCCTGGAAATATTTAGAAGATAACGAGACTACTGAGATAGGATATGGAGGGGCAGCAGGAGGGGGTAAAAGTTGGCTTGGTTGTATTTGGCATATTTACAGGCGTACGACATATCCAAATTCACGTGGGCTTATTGGAAGGGCTGAATTATCGGCCCTTAAAGAATCAACCCTTATCACATTTTTTAAGACATGTGCCGACATGGGTTATCGTGCCGGGATTGACTTCAAATATAATGGGCAAGACCATACTGTTACTTGGAAGAATGACAGCAAGACTGTATTTAAGGATTTAAAATATTACCCTTCTGACCCTGATTTTACCTCGCTAGGTTCTACCGAATATACAGACGCATTCATTGATGAGGCTACAGAAATAACTCAGAAAGCTTTTGAAATCGTAAATAGCCGTCTTAGATGGAAGATTGCAGAATTCGGGCTAAAGCCAAAAACTTTAATTACTTGCAACCCTGGTCCTGGCTGGGTGAAGGAGAGGTTTGTTTTGGACAAAAATGCAAAACCTGTAATTCTTGCTCCCTATCAGAAGTTCGTTCAGGCATTGCCAACCGACAATCCAGATGAGGCATTTAGGCAGCTCTATATTGAGCAGTTGAATAAAATGACTTCTGATTATGACAAGAAAAGGCTACTATATGGAGATTGGGAAGCAGAAAGAGAGGTCCTAAGCCCATTTGCGCATCAATACAATGCAAGTAAGCATGAGTCTAGAGCTGCTATATTTAGGCCAGATAAGCAAATTTTGATAAAAATAGACTTCAACTTGACACCGTTTGCAGTTAATTTTTCTCACATGTGGAGAGACTCAGAGGGAGAACATTATCACACATTTGATGAGGCAGAAATAAAGCATGGGTCTATCCCCGCAATGATAGAATTGTTGAAGGCTAAATATGGAGCATATCTACATAACTGCATTATTACTGGAGATCACTGGGGTACAGCAAAGCAATTATCGCAAAAAGATAACGCAAGTTATTACCTTCAGATCAAAAGAGCGTTAAGATTGTCTGATACACAGCTTAGAGTAAAGCCAAATCCACAGCATGATAATTCTAGTTCAGACGTTAACTATGTTTTGGCAAATTTTCCAGACTATAAAATAAATCCAGAAACATGTCCTAATACCTGCCGAGATATGAGAACGGTTCAATGTGATGCATTTGGAGAGATACTGAAGCGTAACAGAAATGACTTAACGCAGAGAGCCGATTATTTAGACTGCTTCACAGGAGATACAGAGATAACCACTATTAACGGACAAAAGATAATTGAAAATATAGCTATTGGAGATTATGTTTTGACAAAAAATGGGTATAAAAAAGTAATAGACAATTGGAGTTCGACAGCAGAAGTATATGAATTTACTTTTTCAAATGGTGAAAAAATAAAGTGTACGAAAGGCCATAAATTCTATGCTCATAATTACGGATGGTGCGAGATATTGCGTATATTTACAGAAAGTAAATCAGTATGCAAGAGGTCATTAAATACAACGGGATTTCATATTACAAGCACCCAAAACAAAAATATTACTATTCATCAAGAAAGGGTGAAAGATATTCAAGGTCGCTACATAGGCAGATTTGGTTTGATAATTACGGAGAAATTCCAGAAGGGTATCAAGTTCATCACAAAGACCATAATGCTTATAACAACACGATTGATAACCTTGAATTGGTTGAACGATCAGAGCATAGTAAATATCACGGAAAGAATCGAGCAAAGGAAGACCCAGTTAGATTTATTACACTTGCAGAAATCGGAAGAGAGCATGCGAAGGAATGGCATGGTTCAGAAGAGGGTAAAAGGTGGCATAGTAAACATGGGAAAGAGCGTGGGTTTGGGGTCAGGGATTACGGCTTTCATAAGTGCGATTGCTGTCAAATTGAATTTAAAAAGGCAAGCTTCAGGCAAAGGTTCTGTTCGAATTTGTGTAAATCAAAACACAGAAGACTATCAGGGGGAGATCCAATTAAAGCAATATGCGAAAATTGTAGATGCGAATTTATTACACAAAAATACAACAAAAGAAGGTTTTGTTCTGCAGAATGTAGGCCAACACCAAACCCTAACGGTAGTAGAGGCAAAAAAAATAGGAGTTCAGCAAGTGTATGACATAACTGTTGAGGACGAACATTGCTTTTATGCTAATAATATTTTGGTACATAATTGCGAACGCTACGGAATAAATACTTTCTTAAGAAAATGGATTGATGTTCACCAGAAATCAGGGCGATAAACATTTTTTGTAAATTATACGCAAATTATTATATTTACGATAGTTGCCCACTCTCAGGCAGATAATAAGGAGGTAAACCAAACGCCAAATGTCCTGTATCTGTCAAATAGCGCAAAAAGTTCCTACGTGTTTAGATTACCTAATTTTAGGCACTATCCCCATAGTATTTCCTGAGCCTTTCGGGAATATAAGAGTTGTAAATAAATCAACCGGATATCAATGTGACCAGACAATTCCAGCGAATGAAGACACCGGATTGGTTATACTTAACTTGAGAGATCCAAGCGGAGAATTCTACAACAAAGACTCTTACTATGAAATAACTGTTTACGATGGTGATCATAATGTTTTGCCTGTCACAATAGGCGATTTAGAGTATGATTGTATAGGCGTTTATTTCGAAGATGTTCACGGATTAGAGGCTACAACTTGGGTACTTAAAATGGATGTCGATGCTTAATATACTCTTAGAAATATTATTCATTTCACTCTTCTGTAATGGACTTGCTCTTATCTCAAGTGAAGGTTATGTTTTGTCTCCATTCAGAACCTGGATGAATGAAACGTTTCACGAGGAACATAAATTACGATTTATTTACAATCCTATAATTGGTTGCGTTGTATGCTATGCCTCATTCTGGGGGTCAATTATTTACTGGGTATTGGCAGAGCCGACTCTATATAGCCTGCTGTTATGTCCATTTGTTATTATTGCCTCTTCTGGAGTAAATCTATTTATTTACAATAAAATTCATTATGATAATTAAGCTGTTTTACCGCCTGTTCAGGAAACAGATATTGAAGATATACTTTACTGAACAGTCAACCAGTGCCGGGTTTGAGAACATGAAAGTTCAGTTTGTCGATTCTGAAGGTAGGAGATATTTCAGCCCTGACAAGGATTTGGATTTGCCTCATGTAAGAACACAGGAAATTCAGAGACGACTAATGGGGGTTAAATTTGGCCTGGATGATTCGTATGTGGAAGATTTTATAATCGCAGTTAAGGCCGCATTAAACAACGGCAAAAGGCCAGACGTGGCAGTAATCGGCCATTTGATAAACGAGCTAGAGGCAAGATCTAAAATATGGCTTCATCCTGATGTAATGTTTGATATGGTTGCATTTAAGTATATCAGAGAAGATGAAGACCCGGCAGTCATTGACAAGAATATCCATGCAGATAAGGTAGAGCAATTCCGCAAAGACAGCAAGGAGGGGCTGTACGATTTTTTTTACAAAGCAAGGTTGACGGATGTGTTGCCTTTCTTAAAATCGTTAGAGAGCGAATTTCAAGAATTTTGGCAGGAGTCGATAGTTCAATTGAAGGCGAAAGAGACACAAATAAAATCAATTATTTCAAAGTTGAGCTTGTAAAGTCAAGAGAGCATGATGAAGAGGAAATATTTTGGTTAGCAAGTGGGAGTCCTGCTGAAATAGAGCGAATAAGAAGATACACAACACGGCAATATTTATCATTACTAAAGTACACTGTAGAGCAAATTAATAACCGTGGCAGATCAAATAATAGTTGAGTACGGAGCCAGAATTGACAAGCTGGAGAAGGAGCTTAAAGACATTGAAAAGGGGATGCGTGGTGTTGACGATGCCGCGAAGAAATCCTCTGACAATGTAGTTAAGAGCTTCAAGAACGTTGAGAAAGAATCGAACAATCTTAATAATACGCTTAAGAAAGTTGGTGGTGCTATCGCTGGCTATTTTACCGTGTCAACACTGCTTAGTTATGCTAAGCACGTACGTGATGTTACTGCTGAATTTCAGAAGCTAGAAGCCGTACTTACAAATACATTAGGCGATTCAAGTCTTGCACAGAAGGCACTTTTAGACATCCAAGAATTTGCCGCCGTTACTCCTTATGGCGTTACTGAGCTTACCCAAGCGTTTGTAAAACTTGCGAACTCAGGGTTTAAGCCTACTATATCAGAGCTTAGAAAGTTAGGTGATTTGGCATCAAGCACCGGCAAGTCATTCGACCAGTTGGCAGAAGCTATTATTGATGCTCAAACGGGAGAGTTTGAGCGTTTAAAAGAGTTTAATATTAGAGCCAGCAAAGAGGGGGATAAAGTTACTTTTGCGTTCAAAGGCATAAAAACGCAAGTTGATTTTACGTCAGATGCAATTCAGAACTATATCCTTTCTCTCGGAGATATTCAAGGGGTTTCAGGATCAATGGAAGCAATATCTAAAACCCTTGGAGGTCAACTTTCAAATCTTGATGATGAGTTCGACCAACTAGCAAAAACTATAGGAGGGCAAGCTTCGAACGGGTTTAGCAATTTTATTTCGTTAGTTAGTGATGCAGTAAGAGTTATCAGGGAATTTCAGGAAAACGACTTCCAGGCCTCACAACGTGAGTATAATACCGCAGCCAATGAACTATTAAATACTTATGAGGACTGGGGCAAATTACCAATTGCCGACCAGATGAGCAAGGTAACGGCGGAGATAGCCAGGTTAAGAGAAGAGACCGACAAATTAGACGTTTCGTTTGACCGAAATAACTCAACGATTGTTTCAGCTAAAGAAAATGCAAGTCTGTGGGATAAGGGGTTAAGTTCTCTAGGCTTCACGACTACATCCAGTCAGAAGACAGTTGAAGAGTACACTAAGAAAAATGACGATTTAAGAAAAACTATAAATGCTAATCTTATTGTAATTAGACAGTTAGAGGAAAGATATAAATCATTGGTTGAAAAGAGCAAGCCAGTCGTAAAGTCTCAGGAGGAAATTGATAAAGAGTTTAAGAAGCAGCTTGATACACTTAAGGCTCTTGAAGACATAGCTGTTAGACGTGTTAAATTAGAAGATGGCACAGAGGGGCAAATAATCAAGGTTCACGAAGATTTCAATCAAAGGCGCATTAACTTGTATAAGCGATACGCCAAAACCCAGGAGGTTGAATACAAGAGCTTAAAACTTAGAGAGGAAGAGCTTGAAAAAGAATATACCTTATTCCTGGCCAATGAAGAAAAGAAGCGTGAAACAACCAGAAAGCAAGTCAGAGAAAAAATAAAGGTTGAGAGATTCAAAGAGCTTGAAGATCTTAAAAAGCAGGAAGAAAATCTATCTAAGGAGCTGCAACTTGGCGAACTGCAGCAAATAGGCAATGACAGAAAAGCCATTGAAAATCTTCAGAAGCAATTTCAGAGAGATGATCTATTGGGCGAAATTCAGCACCTTGAATCTAAAATGCAGCTTCAGAAGTTATATGGCGATAGTACTCTTGACACTGAACGTGATATTTTAGAAGCAAAAGAAAAATTATATCAACTAGACGTAGATGCAGCGAATAAGGCGGAAGACGATAAGAGAAAGAAGAGGGAGGAAAATGCTAAGAAGCTGGTTCAGGTTGCGGATCTGGCTCAAAAAGGCGTTGAAGCATATAACGAGGCCGAGACGGCAAGGATACAAGCTAAGTATGACTCAGAAAGAGAGCAGATACAGAGAACCGCAGACTTTCAAACCGCAAGCATAGAGAAGCAATTAAGAGCTAATCTTATCTCAGAAGAAGTTGCCGCAACTCAGAAGGAGCGAATTAGGCAGGAAGCTGCACGGAGAGAATCAGCCCTAAAGAGACAGCAATTTATAGCTGATCGTAACGCAAAGTTAACGCAAATCGGCATTGAAACGGCTTTCGGTATAATTAAAGCTGTTGCATCAAGCCCTACAACTTATGGGTTGCCCTTCTCAGCATTTGTGGCAGCTCAGGGGGCAATTGAAGCGGCTGTTGTTAGGTCTCAGCCTATCCCTAAATTTGAAAAGGGTGGTCCGGTTAAAGGAAAGAGACATTCAGAAGGCGGCGTAATGGCTGAATTAGAAGGGGGCGAGTTTGTTCATAATCGTAAATCTGTTAGAAAGCATGCTAACGCAATTACTGCAATACACGAGGATAAGTTTGATAAATATATTTCAAAAAAATATGTTGCCCCGGCATTAAGAAGAGCCAAGGCAGAAAAAGAGGCGTTTGAGATGAGAAGACAAAGCACGGCTGAGAATATATTAAAATCATTGGCTCATAATGGAGTGGATTTATCATACTTGGAAAGTATCACGAGGAAAAACAATGCAGTAAACATTAAAAATGCTGACTACTTAGCTGATCAGATTGCACGTAAGACAAGGAAAGGAGGAATTAGAAAATGATTTTCAGGTTTACCCTTTCAAATCCGGTATACGGAACTTTTATTTTACCGCATGATCCTGTAGGTTGGGAAGATTTAGTAATTGAGTTTAATCGTGATAAAGAGCTTCACGGTATTGACGTTTCATGCAATGTACCGGTTAAATTCTTCTGCGGTGCTGGGAAAGAATATATCGATAAGATATATGATGAATACGGAGTTGATGGCCAAATAAGCTTCAATATTCTTACTGTATGTGGTTGCATACCTGGTGATGATTCACTAGATTATTCAATAGACTATTCAGACGATTATGGTACACCTTCAGAAGGTTGTGACTTTGAGCCATTCTTTGAGGGAATTTTAAATCTCAGTACGTACGGCACGGATCGGGACTTCTCCTATGCAGATGTTGAGCAGGTAAGCATGTATACTACTTTCAAGAGTAGATTAGATACAAAGGTTATTCTTACAGATACAAATACTATTGATGGCGAACCAATGAACTCATATTCGTTTGCCCCGTATCAAATGACGTTGCATAGTAAGGAAATTGTCTTTCAGTCTGAATGGAGCCCTAATCCACCAGGAAATACTGTTGAAATAACAATAGGAACACTTCACTCTCCTCCATTAGATTTAGTTGGATCAGATATACCAGGCTCTCAGAGCTCATTTTATGTTTACGACGACCCATCTTCGGCTATTCTACAAAATCTTATTGGCGCAGAACAAGAAATAACTATTTCAGGAACTATTAACTTTACTTCATACCAACAAATACAGTATGTTGGAAGTTTTCTTTCTCCTGTTCTTACTATTGGTAAAGGCTATTTCTATTACTTGGATGTTCTTGATGAAAATTATTCATTAGTAGATAGTATTTTAATTGCCTCAGAAACTAGTGTTAGTACGTCTGTTCCTGTTCCGGTTTCATTCACATTTAGCGAAACTGTTACTGTCCCATCATTGTATTATGTGAGGCTTAGGCATGACATGAATAACATTGACTTTCCGGATGATAACCCACCTATGATTGAGGACGGATACCCAATTTATGTTTTTCTCGATTTAGATTATGTATATGAAACAACTACTCAAATAAATGCTATCGTTGCTAGTACTGTTCCAGAGTCGCAATGTAACGTATTTGCAATACATGAAGCTCTGGCGATAGTGGCTCAGTCAATTACAAATGATCCTGATCCGATCCGTAGTAATTATTTTGGCCGGAAAAACTCTGAGCCAGTTGCATACAATTCAAATGGGTGTGGTTCTTTCAGGGCGATAACTAACGGCCTTCAGATTCGCCAATTCCCATTAACTTCTACTGATCCTAAGAAGAACAAGCCTCATTCTGTTTCAATGAAGGAGTTGTATTTTGGATTAGACCCAATAGACAACTTGGGTATGGGTGTTGAGAAAATTGGAGATTCCCACAAAATAAGAATTGAACCTAAAGATCACTTCTACGACAATACAGTAATATTCAGGTTGTCAAATCTTGATATAAAGATGACGGTTGCTACAGAGTATTATTACAATAATATTACAATTGGATATAGCACATGGGAGAACGAAGAAATAAATGGTATTGATGAATTTAACTCAAAGAGACAGTTTACATTAGGTTTAAAAACTATCGGAGAGACAGATGAAATATTAAGTAACCTTGTTGCCTCTGGGTATGCTATTGAATTTACTAGAAGAAAGAAGTATTTAGATAACTCAACTGAGGATTATAAGTATGATAACAATACTTTTATAATTTGCCTGAATAGATCAACGGACGGATCAGGAAATCCAACCGGATTAACGATAGCTGAGAAGGATGAGAATTATGCAGACATAGAGGATTTGATTAGCCCTCAAACTGCCTATAATTTACGTATTTCCCCACTTAGAAATTTACTTAGAAGAAGCAATGTAATTAATCCTTCGGTATATAAATATCCGGGGAAAGATATTAAATTTACATACGGGGAAGGAAATTATGTAATGGCTTCACGGCAATTAGATAATTGTTCAGGTGCTTGGAATAATGAGATATTGAATGACGGAGAAAGTTACCAATGGGATTCGTCTAACAATTCAGATAATAATCCTATCTGGATTCCAGAGTTTTACGAATTTACGGCCCCATTGACATTTACACAGTTTAAGCAATTGCAAGAAAGCCCTTATAAGTGTATAGAATTCAGCTCCGGAGAAGACAATTACAAGAGAGGATATGTTGTAGAGCTGAGGTATAGAATGCTTACAGGGCTAACTCAATTTAAGTTATTAAGAGCATGGGAATAACAATTATTAAAAATCAGGTGGTTGAATTTAACAAGCAGACAGGTTGCGTATGCTGGGAAAAGTCGTATTGCCAGCTTGTTAATAACAATGACCAGACACAATTTGAGATTAAATCTTCTCAGGTTGTTCCTAATGCTAATTTTGAATCTGGATTTGATGACTGGAACTTGATTGATGAAATTGTAGTATCGGCTTATCCTGTTAATACTACCGAAGGCGTTTGCGAGGGCGAAATTGATGCCACTGCAACAGGAGGGAACGGAGGACCATACGAATATTCAATTGATGGTATTAACTTCAGTAGCTCAGGCTTATTTGAAGATCTGTGCGAAGGCGAATATACAATCATTGCTAGAGATACAGACGGTAACGAAGGATCGGCAACATTTGAGATATTTGTAAATGCTAATTGTGGTGATTATGAATGTTCATCTCTTCAGGATTTGATCGATTCAGATTTGCCATTGGGGGCGTTCTTAAACTGCCAGTTGCTTGATTTCCTTTGTAAATATTCAGGTATAGGCCAACCTTCAAACAAAATTTATATATCTTGCCCTGATACAGCACTATTTGAGGTAGGTAATGATATAACTATTGAGGTTGATGACGTGGTATATACTGTTACTATTGATAATATTACAGGTGATGAGAGCGGGTGTTGGCTTGTGATTTCAGAAAATTTATTTGCTGGATTAAAAGCGGTTACAATTTACTATTAAAAATAAAACATTATGGAAATACCACACTGGGAAAATACTGATAAATGGGGGCCGCTAAGAGATATAGTTAACCAGATAATTGATAGCCGAAACGCTGCTTTAGATCTTAATTCAACGGTTAATCTTGATGTTATTCAGGCTAATACAGACGTGTATTCGTCCAAAACAATGCCATCAATTAATTGGGAAAATGTTAACGATAGTATCTATGCTAGGAGAAATGGAAAGACAGTAGAGTTAAGTATATTTATCACTGCCGATTGGGTGGATGGGTTTTCAACTTCTTTCAACCCTCAATATGAATTAAAAGATTTGTATAAGGGTGAAGAAGATAGCGTTGTTGTTGGAACGCTGATATGCTCAAAACAGTTGTTTAATGGCGGTGGCGTTTACCCAATTAACCCTGCTGGATATGTAACATTTGATTCATCTGGGAATTTGAGTGTTCCGCTAGAAGACGGCCTGATGTTTTCTGCAGAGAATGCCGTTTTTTCTCTGCACATTACGTATCAGGCAAAAAATGATATTTCAGACTTTATATCTTAATTATGGGATGGGATAATAATGAAGGCGTTGCATGTTATGACGGAGAAGGTGAAAATACGCTTTCTTCTACGGGAATTCTTACACCTGGAACGGCTTACTATGTTCAGATTGAATTATCAGGGACAGGTAAAATAAAATTAGGTTCTTTCTTGGGCCAGCCAGAGTTTACTGATGATGTTTCAGGTATTTATACAGCAACACAGAGTTCATTCACTATTACTGGAATTGGCAATGTTTGTATAGACAATATAATTGTAACACAGGCTTACGATTATGTTATTAAAGATCAGTTGGGTAATATTGTATATGCCTCAACTCCCGGAGACATTGACGGTAGCGGATTTTATTTGCGCTACAAAGTCAATTGGGAAGATCTACCGGAAGGCTGCTATACGATTGAAATGAATGATGGACTTGAATACGTTTCTGAGTGCTTCTACGTAAAATTAGAACACGAATGCACAATATTAGTTACGTGGACAAACAACGAATCGGCGTTTGGGTTTGATTATTCAGGATTAGACTTTACTCAATCATTGAGAGTTCCGGCTAAGTTGTGGCAACCAAAATATAATTCTGACATTAAGGAAATTTACGTTGATAGCAAGGGCAACAGACAAATACTTTACGCCCGGGTTGTGAAGGACCAGTTATTAAGCGTTCAGGAGTTGCCAGAGTATTTGCACGATGCATTGTCAATTGGTATTAATCACGACATGGTAAAGCTTGATGGGGTTGAATATGTATTTGAGGAGGATGAATATTCGCCAACTTGGAGAAATTCAAGTAATCTTGCGCCAGTGCTTTTGCGAGCAATTAAGAAAAATCAAAACCTGATAAACAGCAATTGTGGCTAGAAATAAATTCCAGCCACAATTCCAATACTTATATTTTTTGATTTTCTGTATTGATTCAGAGTTCCGAAGCTTCCACGAGCTTCTAAAAATAGCACCTCTCCCTCTGCCTTAACCTTATATCCGAATCCGAAAACTTGTACCCAATCAATGTTATTTGTAAGCGGAACTGGAAGGAAAAGAAATTCACGAGGCGAAATCATTGTTTTTGATTTAGAATAGATGTTTACAGAAAGAGAATTCCCGCCAAAAATATACTTATCATTTTTTTCATATCCTACCAAAAATCCAGGCTCAATGTAGTTCATGTGAATTTCCTGGCCTGTGAACATAGCACGTTTCAAAGAAAACATTGCTTCAGGAACCAGAATTAAATTTTTGATTTTAAAGTCCTTTCCTACCCCTAACTGGTATCCCATCCTAGACTTTGATTCGGTCGTCTGCGACATATTTACTCCCCCTTTGATCTGAACTTGGCCAAATGATAACTGGCTAAAAAATAACATTATAAAAATTAGTCTCATACGTTAATTTGTTTAATTGTTCGAAATGTAACAAAAGTTTTTGTAAATACTCGAAAAAGTGTATTTTTGTTACAAGCGTAGTTTTTTTAGTTGCCGTCAACCCGTCAGGCATCACAGAGAGCGGGGAACGATTAAAAATGCAACTACTATGTCATTTGATTGCACGTTCGAGGATCTAACCGAACACGAAAAAAATAATTGTTACTATCCTAAAGGTGGAATTTCGGCAGCTGCTATTTTACTCAGCGGCCATGGAATTACCGACTTTTCCAGCGCAGAGCAAACGCAAGCTGCAATCTTGGACGGGAAATACAAAATAATTTCTCCTATCAAGGCTGAATTGCCAGAACCTTCTCCGGTTGAGGGAGAAAACCCTTCTGCATGTGGAGCTGAAACTATCGTTGATGGGTTTGATTATACTGTTGAAATTACAGATTTCAACGTTAACGCAACCAACGATGAATTTTACAGGCTTCTAAATCTTTCACAATTTGCCGGACTTGTCCTGTATATGTGCGAGGAAGAGCAAATTAGAGTTATCGAAAGAGGCGTAAACTTTGTATCCCGACTTGTGATACCAAGGTCAAATAAGGAGAAGCAAAACTACCTTATTACGGCCAAATGGTCACAGGCAGTGCAAGAGACTATGCCAGTGTTATACGAAGCTCCTGTTGGTGTCTTCTAATCGGGTGGGCCTTAATCGGCCTGCCTTTTTTATATAAAAATATTTTATGACTGGTATTTTATTAATGTGTTTCGGGTCTAATCCTTATGGTGCGTATGCTTACAATATGGCGCATTCAATTAAGTATTTTTATCCTGCTGCCAATATTCACTTATTGTGTGATATTGACAGTATTAACGACATTGATACTACTATATTTGACTCTTTCGAGGTAATAGATTTTGAGAAGGACGAAAAGGGGAGAATAGATAATTGCTTGGCGAAAATAAAACTGTTTGAGCGTTCGCCATTTGATAAGACATTATATCTTGACGTAGATGGGGTTTGCATTAATAGCCTTGAAGGATTAATTGAAAGATTAGAGAGTGAAAGCCTGTATGTTCAGGTAATTGACTCAGGGAAGAAAGATAAAAAAATTCAGTATAGCCTGTGGGCTACAAATGAAACCATTTGGGAGAAGTTTAACCTAAATGATGATTCAGTTTTACCAGCTCTTCAGACCTCTATAATGTGGTTTGACAGATCAAATAAGACAAAAGAGTTCTTCAAAAAAGTTGAATATAATTATATTAACAATAGGCTTAACCCTGAAGAATACTGGCATATGTGGGGAAAGTCGAGCCAGCATCCGGATGAGTTGTATTACTCTGCTACCATGGCTCAGTTGGATGTTTTGCCAGATCATAATTTAAATCCTATTTACTTCCCAAACAGAAGTATTCAGGAGTCAGATCTATTCAAAAAATATCAAATATTGGCGATGCATGGAGCTGTTGGATTAGTCCAGCCATTCGCGCACAAAGTGTATGATAGGATTTTACAAAAGGTAATGAATTCACAAAACAAGAATCACTTATACAAATCACATAGGCTATACAAGGGTAAATTTGTTGGGTTAAAAAAATGATTGCCATTACTTCTATATCGCCAGGACATAAGAATTACGAAAATCAAAGAATCGCTATTGATAGTTGGATTAAGGCGGGCTATGAGGTCGTATCTTTGAATGTTGCTGAAGAAATTGAGTTGCTGGAAAAAGAATTCAAGGATGTAAAATTCATTCATACATTCAGGCATACAAAACATATTTTTGGAAAGCCTTATGTAACAGCGAGCGCATTGATTGACTATATCAAAGAGGCTAAAAGTAAGTATAGCCTGCTTATTAATTCTGATATAATTATTGACGATCAAAATGATAGCGTTGAAAAAATAAAGGAATACTCTGAAGACGGGGTCGTCATAATGAACCGAAGAGACTTTATTAATTCGCATTCTGAAGGAGTAGTATATGAGCGGGGTTTTGACGGATTTTTTATAAATTATAAATGGATTGACATTTTCCCTCAAACTATACTTTCTCTTGGTCAATGCTTCTGGGATTATTGGCTACCGTATTCGGCAATAGTGAATAAGGTTAAGGTAATGAATCTTAAAGAGCCTTATTTATTTCACAAAAAACACAACGTTCAATATTCAGTAGACCAGTGGAGAAGAACCGGAGACATATTCAAAGCTGAAATGGGATTGGCCAAATTTGCACGAGCTGAACAGGTAAGCGACTACGTATTTAAACAGATTAGATTACACACAAGATGACAGTTGATATATTTATACGAACTTATAAAAATGATCTGCAATGGCTTGCACATTGCCTGTCATCTATACATAAGCATTTGAGAGGGTTTAGAAAAATAATTATATCTATTCCAAAAGATCAGGTCCACCTCTTAATTCCATTCAACTTAACACAGGAGATAGTTATATCTGAGGAATTATTTGATGATGACTATTTAGGCCAGCAGATCAGTAAAATATTCGCATTTGAACACTCAGACGCTGATTTTATAATGTTCTTAGATAGCGATTGTGTAATTAAGCACCCTTGCAATGTTAATGATTTCTTCAGCGATGGTAAGCCAATTTTGTTGAAAACAAAATATGAGAAGGTGGGTGATGCGATTTGCTGGAAGGAAATTACTGAGAAATTTGTTGGCTTCAAAGTGGATTTTGAATATATGCGGAGGCTCCCTATTGTATATCATAGGAATAGCCTTGTTGGTCTTGTTGATATGTTCCCTAACATTAAAAAATATATTTTGAATTGCGATCATAGATCATTTTCAGAATTTAACGCAATAGGAGCATATATTGAAAATTTTGAATCTGAAAGGTACGAGATTGTTGATACAGATGATGAAATACCATATTCGCCAGTTAGGCAATTTTGGAGCTGGGGAGGAATAACTGCAGAAGTAAAACAAGAAATTGAGCAATATTTAAAATAGATTATGAAGATTACGCAAAAAGGTTTCGCAATTCTTGAAAACGATACGCATATAAGCAAATGGGCTGAGGAAAGCGGAAGGCTTGACCATGATCAAAACATGTTGCCGCTTGTGCTTAAGCATATCAAGCAAGGCGATACTGTACTAGATGTTGGCGCATACATTGGCGACCACACTATAGCCTATTCTAATGCAGTTGGGAAACACGGCAAGGTTTTAGCTTTCGAGCCGAATGAGGATGCATTTGAATGCTTACAACATAACCTTTCAGAGTTTAAAAATACTGAGCTATTCAACTCATGCGTTGGCGAGACGTCAGGCAAAATGGTCCTTGTTAAATATGATGACAATGTAGGTATGACCTATGTTAAGCCAGGGAAAGGCAAAACAAAGTCATTGACCATTGACAGCCTTGAATTAGAAAGATGTGATTTCATTAAAATAGATGTTGAGGGGTTTGAGTTGAAGGTCCTTGAAGGAGCTGAGGAAACAATTAAGAAGTTTAGGCCGAAAATGTTGATTGAAATCAACGATTTCACATTGCATAGAGCTGGCATAACACAAAATGATATTTACATATTCTTAATTCAGCACAATTACAGCTATAAGAATATTTTCGGAGGTTCAATTTATGATCCTCAGTTTGATTTGATTTGTACACCAAACTAAAAACAGAACCATGAAAAATAAAGCTTGTGGTTCCTGCGGGAAGCCAAAACCAAGACCAATTAAGCCACGAACTAAATTTAATATACGTTAATGTATAGTGATGTTCAAATACAGGAGATTCTATCCGAAAAGATAGCGATATTTAAAGAATCTGAGGCTCGAAAAAAGGAGCCTGAATTTACAGAGGTCTATAAGGAGTCTGTTGATTTCCTTGAAAGGATTTGTGTGCATTCAGAAATTGGGAAGTTTCCTGAAAAGCTGTTCCGAATGCGTGCGCCTAATCAGACTGATGAAGAATTCGAATACATTAAATGCAATCATAAGACAGTTACCTTCCCTATCTGGTCAAAGTTTATCAGTGCTGTTAACCGGATTTGGAATGATGCCAACTGGTCTATAAAGTGGCCTGAATATTCACAGCTTGACGGGGCAACACCTCAAAAGTATATTGAGAATGAATATCCTGTATATGGCTCATTAGAAGACTATTATAAAACTATAGTTACCAGGCTTAAAGAGAAAGATCCTAACGCTTTGATGTGTCATAAGCCGTACACGCTGCCAGTGATTTTGAAGGGCGATGAAATTGTAATTGATGAAACAAAATACATTGAGCCGGTATCTGTTATTTACAATTCTCCGCAAATAATCGGATATGTTGAGAATAACTACGCCCTCATTGAGCTGTTAGAAAAGAGCTGGGTAACATTCGGGAACCGTGAAGAAAAGACTGGGTTGGTTTTTGAATTCTATGATACAAATAATATTTGGAGAATTAAGCAGGTTGGGAAGAAGACTGATTACAGGTTTGAATACGCCATTTTCTGGCCCCACAACTTAGGTTATTTGCCGTGTAAAAAGCTGAAGGCTATTCCTATTCCTAAAGAGAACGATGTTCTTTACCAAAGCCATTTTATGGCTGCGGTTGAGATCATGGACGACATATTGCTAGATTCTTCTTACTTGAAGGCATCAAAGGCCAATAGTGCGTTTCCGAAAGGCTGGGAATATGCGGATGAATGTGAATACGAGGAAAATGGCACTCGTTGTATTGATGGGTATTTACTAATTGATGGTCATAACACAAAATGCCCATCATGTAAAGGTACTGGGAAAAGAAGCTTAAACTCTCCTTTAGGGAAAGTTCAAATTAAGGCTCCAAACGGATTCGACAAAGAACAATTCAAACCGCCATTCTTTGGTTATGAAAGCCCTAATCCAGATATACTTAAATTCTTGCGTGAAGAAATCGAGCTGAACAAACAAGATGCATTAAGTGTGTTGAATCTGAATAATTCAACGAGTGACCCAAAAGGATCTGAAACAGCATTAGGAAAAATAATTGACCGTGAGGATGAATTTACTGTATTGCTTTCAATCAGTAACCAGGTGTTCGAACTGCTTGAATTCTCTATTAAGTGCATTATCCAAATGAGATATGGAACAGGGGAAAAACTGCCTGTTGTTTCACGTCCAAGAACATTCTCAATAAGAAGCGAATACGACTTAACAGAGGAAATTTCAAAGGCTAAGGATTATGGCCTTCCAGACATAGCAATATATCAATTGTTAATGGAGTGGCTACATACAAGATTCAGCACTCAGGAGGAAACAACGAAAGTATTTGAAATTGCATTTGCAACGGATAGGCTTATTTCTCTTTCTGCACAGGATATAGCACAGAAAAAACTTTCTGGAACTGTGGCTGCTTGGGAGGACATTCTTCACACTTCTATTTATATGTTCATTGCCGAAGAGCTTGTTGAAAATCCTGATTTCTTATCGTTGCCAGTTGAGCAACAGAAAGAAATTTTGATCCAAAAGGCAAAGGATAAAGAGGCTGAAGTTAGGCCTGTAACCTTAGATGTAGATAGGATATTATCAGGAGTAGATAATGGCTAGTATTTTAGATAACAAGTTCGACCGCCTGGATGAAGTGCCAAAGCTGTTAGAGCAGACTACTGAAACGCTTCAGGCTGAAGTCATGGAAGAAGTTGAAAGGCTTATGTCTCAACTTGAAACTGTTGATGGTAAATTTGTTTTGTCCGAAAAGAATATATCTATTCTTGAATCAATAGAGATTCAAATTAAGAATAAAGTTTTTTCTCCCCAGTATGAAACTGCATTAAGGAAATACGCACGGGAATTTACGAATCAGGCAAAGCTTAATGATTTGTATTTTGATGGGATAGTCAATAATTATGAAGTTAAGCCTATTTACGAAAAAGTTATAAGGCAGGCACAAAGAAATACAATTGAGCTGCTTACTGGTGACACATTTACACAGCCATTAATGACACCATTAAAAGAGTTAATGAACACTGCGGTAATGAATGAGGGGTCTTATTATGATACATTGCAAGGCCTGCGAAAGATAATTTTAGGCAATGACCAAGTAGACGGGAAATTACTTTCACATGTTAAAAGAGTCGCCTATGACGGGTTCGCAATATCTGATAGAACATATACCTCTAATGTTGCAAAAGATTTAGGTTTAGATTTCTACCGCTGGTCTGGGGGTAAAATAGATGACACTAGGTGTTTCTGCTTGGAAAGGGCCGGGAAGTATTATCACAGAAAAGAAATTGAAGCTTGGGGCGATGGTAAAGAAGTTGGAAATTGTGGCCATCCGTGGCAGGGTATGAACTCACTGACCAACAAGGATAATATTTTCAGTCTGGCAGGTGGGCGCAATTGTAAGCATTCTCCATTACCTGTCTCTGAAAAGTCGGTTCCAGCGTCGGTAATAAAGCGAAACAAAGAAAAGGGTAACATCTAAAAATTTTGTATTAATATTTTTTTTATTAAATTGTGTTAAATTTACACATTTAGAAGAGTAAAATGGGAAACGTCAGGATTATAAATAGCAAAGGACAGGTAAAATTTGTTCCGGAAGGCATTACAAAGGCTTCCTGGTTTATAAAATCTGATTGGCAGGTTCAGGATTTGAAGGTTGAGCAAAAGGTAATTGTGAATGAGGAAATTCAAGAAGGCCTCGATGACCTATTCGAAGCATCTGAAGAGATAATTATTGGCAAACCAGAAGAATTAGAGAGCAATACAAAGAAGACACCTAAAAATAAGAAGTAACATGGAGCTTAAAGATTTATTAGATTACCTTGGAGTTGAAGACGTTAAAGACCTTGACGCATTCAAAAAAAGTTTTTCAGGAAAATATATTACCCGTGCTGAGGCGAACGATGACGACGAGATAAAGAGTAAAATTACTGGTAAGATTACCGGATCAATCACCACTCTCGCAAAAAGGCTATTCGGCCTTTCAAGTGAAGAAATCAACGGTAAGAAGTGGGAAGAAATTGTAGAGCTTGGAAAGGCAAAGCAAGATAGCTTAATTGAAGAATTAAAGTCTAAGCAAGGTCAAAGTTCAGACGAGGCAGTTAAAGAGTTACAAGCGAAGCTTGAAAAAGCAAACGCAAGACTACAGGAATATAAAGACAATAATTCTTTGCTTCAGAAAACTTTGGAGGATACCAAGGCAGATTACGAGGGCAGATTCAAAACTGAGAAGATCAACAATATTCTTGCTACCGAGAAAAGCAAAGTTCAAACAAAGCTTAAGTCAGATCTTTCCAAGGCTGAACAACATTACTTAGATTCACTAATCAAAGAAAGCATTAAAGTTGACTTTGATGATCAGAACGAAGTTTTAGTTCTTAACTCAGAGGGTAAAAGATTGGCCAATCCCAACAAGGCAGGTGCATTCTTAACGCTTTCCGAAGCGATCGAAAGCATAGCCGATAAAGAAGGATTTATTAAGAAGAATGACGGAGGCAAAGTTAACCCTGCTGTCTTCACCGATAATAATCAAAAAAATAACGGACAGCCACAAGGAACGGAAAGACGAGTTCATCCAAATGCGATAAAAAACGCTGAACAGCTTAAGTCTATTGCTGGAAACCGTTAAAAAACTACGCTTAAGTTACCTACAAGTTGCCTTTTCAAAGTGGCATAAAAACTTTGATAGTTGCTTATTCCGAGAGGCATTGATTCAAGGAGGAAAAAATAAAAGACTATTAATATTTTATGTCACATACTGTATCAGGGCTAATTGATTGTCCACAAATCCAAGAAGATTTAAATACTCAATTTACAAGGTCAGCACCAAACAACAGAATGGAGCCGCAAGGATTCACTGATTTTGTTGTATCCCCATTAAACACTAATGGAACCATCCAAAATAAAGTTTCTCCAGGAGGCGGGAAAAAGAGGAAGGTTGAGTTAATATATACTCCTCCAATATTAGAGTCAGAGATAGGTACTAATCCAGAAAGAAAATGTACCTCTGATAATGAAGCAGGGCAACTTTCAGAAGAATATGAACTAGGCGACTCTGGCGTTCAATACGATGAAAAGTTTGATATTGACAATATGGCCTCAATGTGTAAGGATAATGGACTTTGGTTTGCTGAGAGGATTCAGGCGATTATGGACGGGCTGTACAAGAAAATAGGCACTATCAATGCTCAACAACTCTCAACACTTTACGGGGCATTCGGAACCGGAGTTGACGGTGTACTAAACGATATCAAAACTGTTTCCACAAAGAAATCGGATGGCTCGCCAAACATTGACATGCTGGCAGAGATTGAGTTTGCCTCACTTGACACTGGATATGGAGGAACCCCATATATCTTTGGATTTGGCGAAGCTTATAAATACTACAAAAAAGTTGCTGCCTCTTGCTGCGCTTCTGATGGCCTTGACCTTTCGGTATTTGCTGCACAAAACAGCTCTGTATTTGTTTCAGACAAAAAGATTGACAGGGAGTTAAACGGTGATTTTATAACATTAATACCTGGTGCGGTTCAAATGTTACACTGGCTACAGTTTGAAGGACCAGAAGGGATTAACGTTATAAATGACCAGTCATATAAGCAAACTGTAATTACAGATCCAAGAACTGGTATACGATACGACCTACAAATAAAAGTAGATTGTGGGACAATCTTTGTCAACTTAAAACTAGTACATAAGCTTATTGGCCTTCCTACTGATATGTACTCTGTGGGTGATCCATACCATGGAGTAACATTCGTTAACAGATACAAAATTAGTAATCCTGCTTAATAAATTAATAGCCCCTTAACCGGGGCTTTATTTTAATTCTTTTTTAAAATGAATTGCCTCGATAATATAATTGGAATACGTGGTTGCGGATTACCTGAGCCAACATCTGGCTTGTATATTCAAGACCTTGCGGGTATGCGCTTGAGTATTGCTAATGCTGCCGTTGATAACGAGACTATTTCAGGTGTTGAGCTAATTCGTGAAAAGATTAAGTACGCTCAAAATGAAATACTAAACGAGGCAAGGAATATTTTAAAAGATAAAATAAGGGTTAATTCACTTATTGAAAGTGATGTTGTCGGATATTTTAAGAAGGATTTAAAGGGTGTTCCTATTGATGCCGGGAAATTAACAGGTATTAAGGTTAAGATTGAGCAAAACCAGAATCTTGAATTGTTCATAAGTAATATTTACCTGAAGGTTAATTATACTGGTGATGTGCCTGTTTATGTTTATAATCTTAATTCTGGTCAGCTAATTGACACAATAGATGTATCATGTACGCCAGGAGTAACTGGATTTTCACTTGTGAATAAAAGCTTCAAAACTAACAGGCAAAGGCTATCTTTGTTCATTGGTTATGATGCTTCTATTCAGGGTTATGAAAGTTCTGTTTCAAAGCCTTCAGGCTGCGGACCATGCGAAAATTATTATAACAACAGATACGTTAAATTCAGTTCAGGCAAAATAGATCAGGCATCACCAAAGATTGACTCAAATGTAAAATCAGGTTCTGGAACTGCTGGATTAAGTTTTGAATATTCTATAAGCTGCTCACTTGAATCTTTTATCTGCTCAATGGCTGGATTACTCGCTTGGCCTCTGTTGCACAAGGTAGGAGTTGAAATAATGAATGAAGTAATTAATTCAAAAAGGCTCAATTCAATTGTATTGTTAGATAAGCAACAATCAAAAGATTTAAGGTCTGAGTATGAAGAAAAATATAAGTCGGCAATGGAAGGAATCTTCCACAACATTAAACTTCCAAACGATGTATGCTTTTCGTGTAATTCAAGGATAAAAAGCGTTGTGTCGATACCGTGAAAACGGCAGATTACATTAAGAAAATGAGAACGGCCATACAGATTTTAAAATCTGGGAAACCTGTTGCTATTGCCTCTCAGGATACGCATGTAATGATGACGGAAAGAATATTTGAAAAGGGGAAAAATTCACAGAATTCTGACATTGGCAAATATGACGATTCGAAAGGCTTATATGTAAATCCGAATGTTGCACCAAGAAAATTTAGACCTGCTGGAAAGAATAGCAATAAGGCAAAGTTTAAAAATGGGAATGAAAGAAAAACACGTTATTTTAAATCTTATAAATCATACAGACAGGCAGTTGGAAGGCCAGTAGGTAAGGTTAATTTAGTATTAACAGGAACTTTACAAAGTGACTTTGGTAAGGCTGTTACGAAAGTGAACAACTTAAAATATACTGCAACTGCCAGAAGTGAAAACGAAAAAATAATGGAAGGGCAGGAAGATAGATTCGGTAAAATATTTGACCTAACAAAGAAAGAAAGAAATAATTTCAGAGATGTGCTTTATTTTGAAGTTGAAAAGTTACTGAAGTGATAGATGATATAATTGTACATATTAACAATAAAATCAAAGATCTTAGAATTGTGTCTAAGCTATTTGGCCTTTGCGAGCTTGTAGGAGAAGAGCTTAAAAGCCCTGCGGAATATTGCAATGGCGAGTTTAGAAGCGTTGCTGACTTTGATTTCTATAATGGGGTTGTTTATCATAGAATTATAGGTGACACTTCAGTTTCAGAAGATGAAGACGAGGATGTTTCTGGTTGCTTTTCAATGAAAACATTCCGTGTTCCAATGAGAACCTGCATTATAATTAAGAGAAAAGGTAATTACGCTGATTTATCAGTAGGGCAAACAGTTTTAAGCGCAATTTCATTTACCAATAACAAAGACTTACGAATCGCTTTAGGTGCTGATACAGTTGTAGTAGAGTCAAGAACTATAATACTTGACAAAGAACGTCTATTAGAAGAAGAGTTCGAAGGCCAGGATATAAGCCTAGGTTATGAGGATTTATTTGTAGGAATTGAATACGACATCGTAATAACAGGAGCAGCATCGTGTATTGAAAAATATGGATGCAAAAGAGATTATTCAGACGACTATTCAAATGAGTATAGCTAATGGCTAAGAGAACAAAAGCACAATTAAAGGCGAAAGTTGATTCCTTTATTAAAAAAAATGGGAATAGGGAAATAACACCTGAAAAACATAACAGTATTGAAACTGATGAAATAGATAGTTTTGTTTCTGCTGCTGATGGAGGATTTGATATTGATCAGCCTCTTGGGTATTCGACAAATATTCCTATTACTGATGATAGACAGTTTGCATCAAAGAAGTATGTAGATGATAATTCTGGTGGAGGCGGCTTCGATCCTGAAGAAGACTACGAATTCACCGGTAACAATTCTTTTACTCAACCTCTTGAAATAGCAGAAGGAACAGAAGATAATCATGCTGCTACAGTTGGACAGGTTCATGAAAGGCAAAGCACTTCAGAAAAAAATCAGGCAAATGGTTATGCTGGATTAGATAGTTCCGGAAAGGTTGCCTCTGCTCAATTACCTTCTACAGACTCAATTGCAGAAGGGATAACAAATTTATACTTCACTGAGGAAAGAGTTTTAGATACTACAGTCGGAGAAGTCGTTCCTGAAGATGCAGAAATAGAAGAGGGTGATACAATTCAAGAGTTTGCAAATAAGGCACAGGGGCAAATTGGCGAAAGAGAAAAGCTTTCAAATAAAGTTGGGGATTTGTCAAGCCCCAATACTGACACATACATACATACACAAGGTTTAAATACTGCCTTAAACAGTGTAAAGGTAGATCCTACTCAGTTTCAGAATAGCCAGTTCTTTGAAGCTGAAAATGGCATGTATTATCCTGTGATAAAACAAGAAATGTTATCTGATAGTACAGGGCTTGCAAATCATGCAGACGGTGGAGTTGTTGCTTCAAGTGCCGGAGTTGCAGGAACAGGGAAGATATATTTACCAAAGAGGATAGACCCAACCAAACCATGGAGGTGTGCAGTTTTGGTTGAGATAAACGATTCACAGCCAATAGACCGAATACATTTTGGCAATAGAACAGCAGAGTCATTCACAGGATTTCTGTTTTCAAAAATTTCAACGGGGGGCATTTCTTCAGTTGTTGGCGGTAATACATGGTCTAACAATTATGGAAATGATGGTGGGATTCCTGCCGGAACCAAGATTTGGGTAGGCATGGCCTCAGATGGGTATTTCGTTACAAGCTTTTTAATCCCGGATGAATCTCCTAGTAGGTATTATATAGACAATGCCCCACCTGGCGTTGGCTCTGCATGGGATAATAATGCCTATGCCAGCGGCGTTTTAGCAACACTTCAAAACAGTGGCAGGTATGTTTTTGGGAACAGCACTCAGGAAAGACGATATTTAAACACGCTACATATATCTAATAAATCAACAACCAATAGAATTATAGGCGTATGGTGGAACCAAGGATTAGCCGGGCCGAAAGATGGTCAGCTGTTCCCACCGGCAGCTCTTAAAATTAAGGTATTAAATGATGAAACTGGATGGGCGTTAATCCCCAAAACGCTTACTTATCAACAGACAGATATAGTTAACTGCCATCATCCGAATGGTAATACTGGAGGTTACGGTATCGTTGGATCAAACGGCAATCCTCAAGAAATGGCTAAGCTTGTGCATGCTGGATTTTTGTTATGCGGCATTACAGGAGCAGACAATTCAAGTGATTACGCAGGGGCAACATCTTCCTGTTGGGGAGCCCCCACAGGACAGTTTTACAGGAAAAAACTTACAGATTGGGTAAGGGACAATATTCCTGGGTTAAGGCACCTTAATTTATTTGGACAATCAATGGGAGGCGAGACAGCTGTTAGATATGCTATTCAATATCCAAATCAGGTTCATAAAATTATTGTTGTTTCCGGAGCACTAGGTTTACTCGATTCTTATACAAATAGAGGGTTTTCAAGTATAATAAACAATGCTTGGGGAACTTGGTACAAGAGTAATGGATCAATCACAGGTTTAAACCCCGGCCTTATTGTTACAGCCTCAGGAACTAACAGCTCTGGAGCTACAACATTAAACTGTTCTGCGTTAGCTTCAGCAATTCCAGCAGGAACAACGTTAACATTAGATTCATCTCACACGGCAGCCGCAACAATAGTAACAACTGCAAATGCAAGTGCAGGGGCTACGAGTATAAGTGTTGAAGCCTTGAGTGCAAATGTTGCATCAGGGGCTCAGTACAGCATGGAAGCACATTGGAAGCGACTAAATTTCGGCTATGACCAAGTAGATGAGCAATATTATACAGATACATATAGCTGGAAAAATATGTATGTCGCAGCTACTGCGTACATAGAAAATGATATTGTAGCAGTTGGTGCTTCTGGAACAACAGCAAATACATATAGATTTGCAGACCCAACTTTAACACCATACCCACTTAAGAATATACCAATACTATTATATCATGGAGACGCTGACACGCTTATACCAGATGATCAGGCAATAGATTTTCAAACTGCTGTAAATGCAATAGGTGGAGATTGCGAATTGGTGATAATTGAAGGAGGGACACACCTTTCAACTGATTGTTACGATGGTGATGCATTTGTAGATTTCTTCAATAGTTAAAAAAATAAGCGTTCCGCCAAACGCCATGCGAATAAAGATGAGCATTAAAACAGCATTAGGAGACATAGGAATTGTGACCGCCAATGTGGTTACTTGGACATGGCAAGTTATATATAAGATAAATGATATACCTGTGGATTTGGCGAAGGTACATGAGTTTTTAGGATGCATTTTAACGCTGGCATCTACGGTATTTGTTATTATTAGAATTGTTAATGCTTTAAAGAGTAAGAATGGCACAAATAGACAGGACAACTATTGACTTTTTAAAAGAGCTAGAGGGTGTTGAATTTACTGCCTACGACGACGGGGCCGGGTTTATGACTATTGGCGTAGGTCATTTGATTAAGCCTAATGAATCTCATTTGTTAACTGCTACGCTTGATAGCGTAGACGTTGACCATTTGTTATTTCAAGATCTTAAAGATTTTGAGATAAGACTAAAAAAGGTTATCGATATTAAGAAGCTAACACAAGGCCAGTTTAACGCTCTCATATCATTTGCATTTAATGTTGGTAGTGCTGCATTAGAAAAGTCAACGTTGTTGAAAAAGATAAAGGCGAAATCATCCAGGCAAGAAATAGAAGCTGAGTTTTTGAAGTGGAATAAAGCAAGCGGTAAGGTTATGGCAGGATTAACCAACCGAAGAAAGAAGGAAATTAAAATGTACTTTTCATGATCATTAAAAAATATTGGCCTGTAATCTATGGAATATTGATTGCAGTTTATGAAGCTTACGCTTTCATTTCCGGATCAGACTATTTGCCTAAATGGGTTAAGGGCGTGATTGGCGTGATTGCATTTATCGGATTGGTTGCAAAAAATTATAAACCTAAGAAATGAAATACTTCGCTGCTGTCATAATCGCAATTTTGATATTTCTGGGTGGGTCCTACTTTGGGTACAACCATAAAAAATGCGATTGCGAAAGCTGCATCACGGACACGGTTTTTGTCCCGGGCGATACTTTTGTTTTTGAAAAGCCTAAGCCGACTAAAACTTATTCATCAAAGGGTACGGCAAATCACAGTAACCTTTCAGTAGTAAAGAAATGCTTTACAACTGAAAATAACCATCTTCCCGACTCCGGGCAATTGGTTTCAAACTGCGATTCTATCAGGGTTTATGAATATTCAGATTCTGCAGTCACAATTAAAGATTCTATTCAGGGTGTTCTTCTGCAGCAAACAATAATTAAAAAGCCGGCTATTCGGGAAATCCGAACACCTCGAAAAGATTCATTAGTCTTTCAAAGTGGGTTTTACCTGGGCGGATCTGCAGGTTTAAACTCAATCAGAATTGAAGCCGAATTTGTTGACAAAAAAGGCTGGTCCTACTCAGCAGGGTATGACCTAATAAGTAAATCACCAGTAATAGGCATTCGACGAAAAATATTTTAAGTCCCCTTTATTTTCTTCCATTGACTGGCCCGCTTCCTGTAATAAGGAGCGGGTTTTGTTTTTTAGGCCAAAAAATATTTTTTAATTTATTTTGAAATAGTTTTGCAAATTCAAAACAAATAAACTAAATTTGATTAGTTTTTAAAATCTAAAGGAGCATGGTGTGAAAAATAAGGACTTAAAAGAAAAAGAGTTATTTCTGGTCGAAAAGACTTATCATATATTAGGCAGAAAAAAAATAGCTGAAATTTTGCAATGCTCTCCGTCGGAGGTGTATCAAATGGCGAAGAAATTAAACCTATTAGGTAAAAAATTGAGTGATACAGACAAAGAGTTTATACGCTTAAATTATTATAAAATATCCATTAAAGAGATTTCTGATAAGTTAGGGGTGTCCGAGGCCTCAGTAAAAAAATATGCCTCTATTTCTGGGATATCAACTACTAGGGAGAATTTTACAGAGGAGGAAGAACAGTACCTTATTCATAACTATAAAACAATAGGCCGCAAAAGCTGTGCGGAACACTTAAACAGATCTGTTATTTCTGTTGCCATCAAAGCCAGGGAGCTTAACCTTTCAAAAATAAGTAAAGGAGAATGGAGTCTTTCTGAGGTTAAAACATTAAAGGAAAACTCGCATTTACCAACAAAAGAGCTAATGAAGCTGATAAACAGATCATATAATGCCATCACATTAAAACGCCTAGAACTAGGCATTATTAAGAAGAAAAGAAAACCTGTTAAATAATCATGAATGGACGCAAACCTGGATCTGGCGGAGCAAGGCCCGGAGCCGGAAGAACAAAAAAGTTTCAAAACAAAGAGTTGATTAATTTCAATATTGAAGCTGAAGACAAGGCAGAGCTGAAGAAGATACCCAACCTCAATGATCGGTTCTTGAAATGGGCCAAAACTTTGATAAAAAAAAATAGGGAAAATATTTTGAAATAATTTTGCAAATTCAAAAACCTTTCCTACCTTTGATACGTTATAATAATTAAACACTAACACGGGGACGCAGCCAACCAAGGAGCGCAATAAAATGAAAAAATATGTAATAACAACCACGAACGGCAAATTTGTTTCAAATGTTTATTTTTTAAACGGCTTAGACTTCGAGACAATTAACATTGAAGATGCTAGGATATTCGAAGATGAATATGATGCTAACGAAGTTATTGATTCTAACAACTGGGATCGGAATTTTGTGTCAGTTGAAATTGCTGAGACTATAACAGTTGATAAGGATAACTTTGAAATATTTGATTTCGCTAACGGTTATTTCGGGATTTCCGAAAAAGGAAGCTTTGGAGGCAATTGTGTATATGGCGGGGATTCGGCCTGTGAAGATCATTATAGAATAGAGGTTATGGAATATATGCTTGAAAATTGGGATGGCACACTATATTATAATGAAGTGTACGGATACAAGATCGAACAATAATGGATAGATTCTTATTAGCAAGTAATGATATGAGTGGCAACGACAACGTTGCCCTCATTCATACAATAGAGCCAATCAGTATAATTCAGGTTCACAATGGCCATATTGATACAGGTAAGCCATATCAATATTACGGCATACACGAATCCGAAACCTATACACTAACTATCCACCACATGTTTACAACTGAGCTACACGCCAAGCAGGAAGATAAGGACAAGCAAGTGAATAAATTATTAGACCGTGCATGGCATTGGTATAAGTCTTATATGGAGTGGGAGGATGAAAATTTTTAATCTATTTAAACCAAAAATAAATGAGAGATATAAATATTAAGACACCTCAGGGCATTGTAGTAATTAAAGGGCTAATGTCTTCTGGCCTTTTTGATAAAAATGACAGGGAAATATTTGAGGATGATGATGCCAAAATATACTACAAAGGAGCCTTTCATATATGTAAAATTGTTTTTCATGATGGCCTTTTTTGTTTGAAATGGCCTGATGGATATATAAATAAATTTCCACTTGATAGCAAAAATCTTGAAGTGGTAAGTCCGGTATAACAGCCGGACTTAATTTGTAAAACAAAACCTGCATAATAATGGACATAAAAAATAAAATAGAGGAAATTCTTAAAGAATTAAACATCAACTATGAAGTATTATATTCAGATGGCACTTCGTCTTATGATATTGATTTTTATAATGGTAATGAGTATTATTCGTTTTATCCGGCTTATCCGAAAGAAAAATATGACAACACTGAAATTACTCATTTTAAATACTTCCCTATTGACAATGAGATAGGTATATATCATTCAGGGAAAGACTCTTATACTGCCATTCAAATAGAACATCTAAAAAAATACCTGACGTAATGAACCGATATACTAAGGAGTACTTTTTCTTTTGCCTGATCATGACAGGAATAATAATATTATTGGTAAATGGCTTAAAATACCTGCAACAGGTAATTTATTTTTTTGTACATTTGCAGCCGTAAAAACAATGTGGGAAAATAGTTTGCGACAGTTTTTACGCCAGTGCAAATATAAAGGCACTGTAAAATATTGGGAATTAATTTAATACAAAGATTTTGTAAGTCCTGGTCGGACAACTTCAGTAAAGCCGCTAAAATCCAAATTAGCGGCTTTTTTCATTTTTATCCCACTTTTAAATAAATTGCCGCTATATCAATTTGATTCAATTTGTGCCGTTTTGTTTCAAATTCGTCAGTATTTTCGTCAGTACTAATGTCAGTAACTTTATGAGCTATTCACTTTTTTTAGACCGATCAAATGGGGTAGACAAAGAAGGTTTATTTCCGATCAATTTTGATATTAGCCACAATTCAAAGAGGCTAAGACCCTCTACGGGGATAAAGGTTCATCCTAATAATTGGGATGACGAGCAAAAGATTGTGAAGCGAAGTGATCCAGACCACCGGAAAAAGAATGAAAAGCTTTCTAATCACATGGATTTTTTTGATAAGCTTCTGGTGTCTCCGATTTCAAATGAAGCGATTAAAGCTCAATACAAGAAATTCAAGGATCCGAACTATATTTTACCTTCAGAAAAAGGCGTTTTAGCTTATTTTAATGAATTTATAGAGGAGAGTAGGACCAGAGTGTCAAAAGTTACCAATAAGCTTATTTCGGAAGCAACGATAAAGCAATATAAAAACACCCGAGATAAGCTAAGCGACTTTATTACTACTGGATTTGATTTGACACCAAAGAAATTTGATTTTGAGTTTGAGAAAAAGTTTAAGAAATACATTTTAATTGATCTTGGACAAGAGGCAGAAACTTATTCCAAGCACATAAAAAATATTAAACTGTTTTGCTCATGGCTACTAAAAAGTATTCCTGACTTGCCAAGAGATTATGAAGAGTTTGAGCGGCCAATTGGAGAAAGTGAAGATGCAGAGCCGTTAACCTCTGAAGAACTTCTACAATGGCACAATGTATGTTTTTTGGATAAGCCACTGGAAAAAGCACGTCTGATATTTTTAACACTTGTTAGTACTGCAATTCACATTTCCGATTATAATGAAAGTTTAGCTCCTGCATTAAGTAAAAAATATACTGAAGAGGGGCATGAGTTTTTGATTCTTTACAGGAAGAAAACAACATCACCTTGTATTATACCTTATTTTGATGATCAGCTTTTCAGGCCAGTCTATTATATCAATTTGCTCAAGGAAAAGTATGGAGAATTGCCTTACATGACGGGAAACAACCTGAACTATTATATAGCATGTATACAATACGAGTTAGGCCAAATACGGATAAAAGCAACAACTAAAACAGGCAGGAAAACACATGCTTCTATTAAGGTATATGATTATGGGTTAGATCCTGAATTAGTAATGAAGACTACTGGACATGAAACAAGAAGAAGTTTTGATGCCTACCTAGGTATCCGGAAGTCTGATATTGTTAAAGAAATGTTTAAGAAGGCTAGGTTTTAATAGGTGTTTTTACGGGTTTTTTCTCCCAACGCAAAATAATTGCGAAGTGGGTGACGTATATTAATGTTATAACCACAATAGTTGTAACATTTAAACTTTTTATTTTTATGGGCAAAGACAGGATAATTAACAGTGAAAACAGGACTGATTTTTTAGAATTAGAAAAAGAGGTAATACAGTTAAGAGAAACAAAGAGGCGGTTAATTAAAGAACTTAAAGAGGCCTTAACCCTTCTTAATAAAAATCAAGACATTGTAATTGATCTTCAAGAGAAGATACGAAAATTAAATAAGGAGAGAGTGAATGTAAACTATTTAAGGGTAGCAATGTAAGCTACCCTTTTTTTATGCAGTATTTGATTTGTCCTCCTGTAAAAGTTTTTGAAGCCTCTCTATTTCATTAAACAGCCTATTGTTTTCGTCTAAAAGCTCATTAATCTTTGTTTTTAACCTAGACTCATTTGTCTTTGATTCTATCAAATGCTCTTCTAGTACTTCAATTTTACCGACTGCCTTCCAATATTCAGGGTTATTCTTATTGTCAATTATTTTATTGTCAATATACATATTCCCTTTTCCGGTAAATAGCCAATTTAGGTTTACATTATAATACACAATAAGATTTAAAACAGTTAGAATGTCTGGGTTTCCTCCATTTTCCATTGTGGAGATTGATGATTGGTTTATTTTTAAACCAATCGCAAAGTCTTTTTGGGTTAAATTTTTATCTTTTCTAACCTCTTTAATCCTTTGACTTATAGGATTTTCCATTTTAAATTATTGATATTGTAGATATTTTTATCAAAAAATATTGATAAAGCTTGACAAATATTGATAATGTCTATATATTTGTCTCAATGATACAAACAAAGCCAATGAGACAGACAAGTAAAGATACCGACCAAAACGGGAAACTGCAAAAGACAATCCGTGTGCCTGATGAATTAGATGCGGCTATCATTGACATTTCTGGTCACGAAACGACTTTAAGAAGCCAAAAAGTCAGCAAGGTTGAAGCGGGAAAGGAAATTTTGACACTAGGAGTGAAGGCGTGGGATAGGTTAAACCCAGGGAAACTAAAGAAGGAGTTGAGGGAAATTTTAGGCTTATCAGACAATAGTAAAAAGTAATCCAAACATAAAAAACTAAAAGAGTACTATGGAGAAGAGAAGTAAAATACAGCCGCTAAAAGACTTCGCTGAAAGCTTGGTCCATCAGGCGATGCTATTGCAGTGGATGGTCCAAAGGCTTGATGCTGAATTAGGGGATGATATTATCATTCCCATAGATACAGAGTCTAAGCATCTCCCACAGAGAAGAAGACAATTACCCAGACCTTTAAAATTAATCGGAAATGGAAATTACCCCGGAAATAATGCGGTTCGCTGAACTGGCCGTTGAGCGTGCAATACAGAAGGTGGCAAAGTCTCCTGTCAGAGTAAGAGAAGTCTCTTACGCAATTAATGCGCCTGAAATTTATGAATCATTTCCAGATCTAGCCCCTGGTACTTTAAAGAAGTGGGTGTATGGAAAGAAGATCGGCCAAAAGTGTGCAGACAATAAGTACAGAGTAAAATTAAGTGAGATTGAAAAATACCTATTTAAAAGATGATAGCACTATCAATTACTCTCAAAACAAAGAGGCCTAAAGGCACAACTTATATCTGTGTTTATTGTGGATGTCCTTCATTCTTTCCTGTTCATCCTTCTTGTGAATCTCAAGCTTTCGGCATATGATGGATACGGTACTTGAAAAAGCCTACAAGGTATTGAATTATCCAAAAGGCATTTGCTTTCTCGCTGATGAAGAAAGGGGTATAGTAACGATCGCTTATACATACAAAGGCGAGAGATTAGAAGTTCATGAACTGCTTGAATACTTCAATATATATATGAAGGTTGTTCATCCTGATTTCTTAAGACATTATAAGATATGCGAAAGGGGAGAGCCAATATACAACTGGCAACAACTATACTGGGATTTGCCAAGTCAATGTCCTGGAATCATAGAAGAGTTTTTAAGGGCAATTGTAAAATTTTAAGTGGCATAACTGGAGTGATTCATCAAAGAATGAGTTTTTTAAGTTGCCAAATTTTGACAAGTCAATATTTGAAGAGATAACAGGCGTGAAGTTATGACCACACAACTACTAGCTAAGATTCTTAACAGATTCTACTTAGATCTAAACAATAGAGGTATAGGAGAATTCACAGAATCAGCATTTGAGTACTTAGAGCAATTGCCGCTAACTGAAAAGTATATTCTTAACATGATTCATAAGTTGCTTGAAGTAGCAGAATTCGGTAACTGGTGGCAAGTACAAGATAAGGTCCTTGACATAGCAAAAGTAAACGGTATTCATCCTAGGTTCATTTGCTTCTCAGAGAAAGACCTTGAAGAAAAAGTTTTAAAGCATTTATAGGTATGGAAAATAAAGAAATAAAGGAGCTTGCTAAAGTAGATAAGCAGGTTCAAAAAGTAACAGAGGTTAATTTGCCTGCTCTGCTTGAGTTTAATAGGCTTTTAAACAATGCCCCTAAGCCTGGTTTGATTAAAGTTAATGACAAGACCGGAGGAAAGCCGGTGAAGTATCTCCCTATTCGTGTAGTTGAGAGCTTACTTCGGTCTTATTTTGGGGCATACCAAGTCGAAATGATCGGCAATCCTCA
>Ga0079224_100000294_pt1 | contig 45777 bp, 33 predicted proteins | sample Stecom2015_FD_80414 | JGI IMG/M metagenome (GOLD analysis project Ga0079224, IMG submission 80414) | Agricultural soil microbial communities from Utah to study Nitrogen management - Steer compost 2015 | ecosystem: Environmental > Terrestrial > Soil > Agricultural land | place: USA: Utah... | reverse complement strand
CCCCCCACGCGAGTTACGTGGGAGCCGCCGGATTGCTCCGAACAGATGGATGTGATGTAGAGCCGAGCTGGCTGTGCGAACGCAGGCTCAACCTGCTTTCTTTCGCGTTCTCGTCGCAGAACGAAGCTCAGGCGATTTCCGCAGGGTTTTGGCCGACTGCTGCGAGCGCAACAGCTCCGCACGTTCGTTGTTGACGTGCGCGATGGCTGCTGCTGCAGCCGCCTCGACCTTTCCTGCCTTGATCGCGTTGTAGATGCGGATGTGATCGGCGAGTGTAGAAGGCGCGTGCTCCGGCGTCGGCCGTATGAACGACTTCGATGAGCTCGAGTAATCCAGCAGCCCCGTGAGCAGATCTCGGAGCCTCGCGTTGCCGCACGCATCTTGCATGATTACGTGGAACTGTACGAACTCCTCGCGCAGCTCCGCCCAGCGCTCCCGCTCCAACAGAAACTCCGACATTTCGACGTTCTCCCGGAGTTTGCGAAGGACCTCGGGGTCGCGTGCTTGCGCAACCTTGCGTGTAATGAGCGCATCGAGCGGAGTGCGGATCTCGTAAATCTCCAGGAGATCCTGGATTTCGAGGCCGCGCACGACGATGCCCCGACGGTCGGACATCGAGACGAGACCCTCGGCCTGCAGAAGCCGGAATGCCTCTCTCAACGGCGTGCGACTGACGTCGAGCGTCGCTGCGAGATCGAGCTCCGTAATGCGGTCGCCGCCGACGAGGTCACGGGCGAGAATCGCCGTGCGTAGGCCCCTATATACGCGGTCTCGCAGCGCCCCGTCCGCCTCCTGCGAAACGTACGTTCGAACCCGCGACAACCGCTCTTTCAACGCCGTCATATGGTTTTCCAGTCGGCCCTCCCGCACCCCGGCTGAGCCAGACCAGCATCCCGCGGGAGATCGCGTGCTCCCACCGGTTCACGGCCAGCCCACTCATTAGATTATGGCGGAGTATAGCGCGAGTGCAGGTCGGCGTCGCAGCCGGGGCTCCTGCGCTGGAACCATGGCGGCTATCAGATCACCCCCTCCTCCTTGAGTCGGGCCAACTCCTCGTGACTGAGTCCCAGACGCTGCACGTACCATGCTTCGTTGTCTGCACCGATCGGCCGCCCCGACCAACGCAGCTTGCCCGGGGTACCCATCAGCCTTGGAAACACACCTTGCATCCGGATCTCCTTCCCGAGGTCCTCTGCGATCACCCGTTCGAGCATCCCGCGCTCGTTCACATGAGGATCGTTGACGACCTCCTTGATACTGTAGATCGGCGCAACCGGCACGCCGGCTTCATTGAAGGCGTCAGTAACGAACTTGCTGTCATGCCGTCCGATCCAATCGCCCATGATCGCGTCGATCTCCGCGATATGGGTCGTACGGTTCGCATGCGTCGCGAACTTCGGGTCTTTGGTCATGTCTTCGCGACCGATCGCGCGAAACGCGCGAAAAGCGATATCGTCCGTCGCGCACGAGACGGACACCCAGATACCGTCTTTCGCGAGATACACGTTGCGCGGAACGGCCGCGGGCGACCGTCCGCCCAGGCGCTGCGGTATGTGGCCCAGTTCGTCATACGCGGTAACCCAGGGACCCAACATGCCGAAGATGGATTCCAAGAGGCTGACGTCGATCACCTGCCCGCGACGATTCGGATCCTTCTCTCGCCGATACAATGCCATCGCCACCGCGAAAGCACCGAGATAGCCTCCCGCTGCATCCGCAAGCGGGACGGCTGGAAGGATCGGCTTTCCGTCAGGTTCGCCGTTGCTATACGCGAAACCGCTGAACGCTTCTGCCTGCGAGCCGAATGCAGGCAAATCGCGGTAGGGACCGTCTTGCCCCCACCCCGATACCCGCAAAGTGATGAGACCTGGGTTTGCTTTCATCAGCTCTACGGGGTCCAAACCCACCTTCTCGAGCTTACCGGGACGCATGTTGTCGACGAGCACGTCTGCATTTTCCACGATACGGCGTGCGAGCGCTTGGCCACGCTCGTCTTTCAGATTGCACGTGACGGTGTATTTGTTGCGGCCGAGCTGACGCCACCACACGGAAGTCCCGCCGACGTTGTAGCCGGCGCGCCGCGATTGGTCTCCTTTCGGAGGCTCGATCTTGAGCACGGTTGCACCGAAGTCCGCGAGCAGCATCGCGGCGAACGGCGCAGCGAGCATCTGCGAGACATCGACCACGACGACGCCGCTCAAAGGGCCATTGTCGTCCGGGTCAGCAAATGATCTTTTCATGAAAACCTGTCCTCATAATCGTGCGTATGCCCGCCTCGCAGTTGCGCGGGCCGGTTGGGATCAACCGATGCGCTGTTCTAGAAAGTGCACCATCTGCGCATGAATCTTCTGATCGTCCCATCCGTTCGGGTCCACCATATCGGCCCATAGGAGCAGTACGGGAATACCTGCTTGCTCGAGCTCGTGAGCGATGAAAAGAGAGCCCGTGGAAGATGGACGAGAGTTCGTCGGAATGAGCATGACGGCGCCATCGATCCGATTGCGCTTTGCCTCATGCACATACCAGGCGTTGGCCCATGGCGGATCGTGCAGCCACTCGCGAATCGCCACATAGCGACTCGCAAGTGCGCGCACTGGCTCCTCGAGCCGATAGCGCAAGTACGCATCCGGCCCGAACGACGGATACTCCGCCCAAGTGAACACGGCGCCATGCGACTCTTCGAAGGCTTGATAGAACTGCGCTTTGTGCCAAAGTCCGGCACCGATCCACATCAAGCGCACCCGTTCGTTCGCACAAGCGGCAACACCATCATTCACGCGCGCAGCAATCTCATCGCGAAAGCCCTTTGCGTGCTGAACTGCCCATTCGGTGCCGCGATGCCATTGGGCGATCATTGCCGTGCCCTGTGCCTCGGCGATGCGAATCGGACATCGCGGCGCTTCCGCGATCATCGTTCGAATATCGTCGTAGTACTCTTGCTGCGCATTTGCGAGCTCCAAGACCTCACGCAACCGGCTTGCGCTGAAGGATCTACCGGTGAGCTCCTCGGTGAGCGCGATGAGATCGTAGAACTGCTCGGTCATGTGATCGAGTCGGTGTGTCTGGTGGAATTGCTCCCAGTTCGTGCGGCAGTCCTCCCACCAGCGAAGCGGCATTTCCGTAACGCCCGTCGACTCGAGCAAGAACAGCGGGGCACCGAATGCTTTCGCCCAGAGAGAGAAGATGCGCTGCATGCAGTCACACGCGAGTCGCGTCACGAGCAACGTCGGTTTCGGCAGTCCTCCCCAGGGCGCCCGATCGCCGGCGTCGACCAATGTCGAAGCGAGTCCTGCCGAGCAGTAGCGACACAGGTTGCGTTGAAACCCGAGCCGCTCCATACCGTCAAAATAGAACTCCGACATTCCGCGCGAGGCAACGACGGCTGCCCACCACTGATTCGGTACGACCGGAATACCCATCGATTGGAAGATGTCGCCCGGTGCATCGACATTGGCGAGCACGTATGGATGACCGTTTTCGAACACATCGCGGCGCAACTGCGCGAACCACTCTCGCTGGCGCGCGCTCGCGATGCGGCTCGCTTCAAGCTGTTTCTCGAGCACGAGATAACCCTTCAATGAATGGACGAAGGTCTTCGTCCAGTTTCGAGCTTGAGGCGGCTACGTCCATGCGCAGCACCTGACTAGGGATGCTCTTCTCCGCGAGGAGCGCGCGGTCTGCCGGCAGCTCCCATCCGATCAAATCGTCGAAAGGAGGGACGTAGAAGACGACTCCGTCGATATCGCCCTGCGCGAGGCGGGCGCGAAACCATCGTTGTCGCAACGCATCGGAGTGCACGCGCGGGCCGGGCTCGTCGCGGAAGTACTTCTCGAAGATCGCCTCGAGCGGCCTACCGTTCTGGTCGATCAACTCGCCGGCGCTCCTCGATCCCCACCAATCGTCCTCGGCCACCGCTACGGCTCCCGCACGCTCGATCGCCTCATGCAGCGCGGTATGGTTCAGTGGAAACCCCTTGATCAGAATGCGCGGTCCGTCGAAGCACTGCGGGTTCGGCTCGGACAAAAACGCCTCGAGCGCCTTTCGATAATCGCGAATATCCATGAACCGAGCTGCGCCTAGTACCGCGAGCGCATCCGTCCCGGAGAGCTGACAAGGCGTCCGCTCGCGCAAGGACAGCACCGATCGCATCAATGAACGAACCTCGTTCGCCTCGATAATCGCGCTTTGCAACGTCGCATCGTCGAGCTTCACGCCGCGAATTTTCTCCAGACGATGCACTAATTCTCGGGTGCGCTCGATACCGTAACGCCGGCTGCGATCGCTGCGTGTGTGCAATAAATCATATAGATAAACCGGCGGCACACGTTCGCCTTTTCCGATCCGTACGGCCTCTCGGAGGTAAAGGTAGAGCTTGAAATACTGATCCGAGGTGCGCGGTACGATCACGAGCGCAAGCTCGCCGAACGCACCCCTGAGCAGGCCGTCGAAAACGTAGCGGATTTCGGGCTCGAAGAACGGCTCCATGAACTCATCGCCGACGCTCGTATCGCTCGGGAGGTCGGACAACGTCAGGGGAAAGCATCCCGCGGCGCGAACCAACTCTACCGGAACCGTATTGCCGACTATGCCAACAACGGGAATACCTGCTGCACGAGCAGCCTCGGCGGCAGCGCATCGCTCGCGGTAGTGGTGCCGCAGCACGGTCAGCGCGCTCATGTCGCGGAATCCTCTCCCGGCGTGACGATCACATCGACTCGACGCAACAAGTAGTCTTCCTTGCCGGTGACCTTCTCTGATCGTGTCACCCAACGCACCTCGATCTCGGCATCTCCAACCCCGATGTCGCGAAGTGCTTCCGCCACCTTGAGCGCTCTTTGCTTCGGCAAGCGCTTGTCCTCATACAAGCGCTTACCGTTCGAGAGCAATGCGCCAGCTCGGTAGCCGATGACCTCGACCTTTCTCGCATTAGTACCAAGGGCGTACCACTGCGCGCGCTGGGTTGCGCGCGTCGCTTTGTTCAGCATGAACTCGGATCCGAAGTCAAACGGAATCGCGAAGGTCGTGATCTCGAATGGCGGCTCAGGCGGCGGCAGCGGCGCGCGGCGTGGCCGCGGTTTGTCGATTTCTGTCGCGAGAATTCCGGGCGAGATGCGCGGGATCGCTCCGCGGCGCGCGGGCGGAGCGACCCACCCTTCAGCCGGTAGAATTTGGTTGCAACTTGGATCTCTCTCCGGCAGCAACGTTGTCGCCTTCACCGGTTCGAGCGGGATACCGCCGCAGATCCTCGGCTTATCCGTCAAGACGCCTTCTATGAGCGCCTTGTAGCCTTGCTGAGGAGGAAAGAACTCGGCCTCTGTATCTTGCTGCAACCCGAGGTAGTAGAGCTCACCCTCGTACTCCGCGAGCCAGCAGGGGGTCGGGTCCGTGTCGCGCACGATCGGACAAGTCACGAAGCTCAAGTGAGTTCCCGGCGCCTTCGAGGAATCGGCTTGTGCCAGGGAGGCGCCGCCGATGGCGACAAGCAAATAGGCAAAGATTCGTGCGTGTAGCATCACAGGACACTCAAGAAGTTGATCAGATCCTGCTTCTCTTGAGGCGTGTACTCGAAATCGAAGCGCCGCTCGTAGAACTCGAGCACTTCGGCGAGCGTTTTCGCCGACCCGTTCGAGAAGTACGGTGCGCGAGCTGCCATGCCCCGCGATTGATGAACGGTGAGCGCTCCGATATCGACGCACTTACCGCTGATGAGAGCGCGCCCCGGATCGTAGGTGCGGATTTTTCGGCCTTCATACGGATGCGGAACCACGTCCTTGCGGCAGGTCAGCTCGAACAGCGGCATATCCGGATGCGGATCGGTCCAAGGCGGCGTCGACATTCCGAGCCCGAACCAACCGGGCGCGTTGTCGAGCCCCGTCATCTGCGAGTTGTGACACGTCGAGCAGGAGCGCTTCATCGGATTGCCGGATCCGCCGTTCGTGAGCGTCCAGACGTCGCGGATCCACATGAGCTTGGTCATGAACAAGTCAGCGCCGCGAGCGACCGATGCGCGAAACTCGTTGGCCTCGGAGCCGTCGAGCTGCAGCTGCGGAGGCTTCCACTCATCGAACAGTTGAAAGGTCGGCGTGTTGAGGCGATCGCCGGGCAAGCTCGCATGCGCCGTAGACAAGCGAGTCGGACCCAGGCCCTTCGGCACATCGTCGGCATCGAGCCAACCCGCGCGGTTGTGCCAGACTTGCGCGGCGTAAATATTGGACTCGAAATCGATGATGCGACGGACTTGCTCCGGCGTGAGATCGGCGTGTGTTTGCAGGTGGTCGAAGGCTGCAGAGATCGCTTGGGTTCTGAGGTTGAGCTCGCGGCCATCGAACATGAGATTCAAGTTCACGCGTTTGCCGGTGTCAGGATCCTTCGGAAACGGCATTCCGGTTTTGACCGTAAACACCGCGAAGACCGGATCATCGCGCTCATCGACGACGTAGCGCAGATTCGCCGCCATGCGCGGACGACGGAATACGGAAATGGTCGGATTCCTGCTCTTCAATCCGTACTCGGGATGCAGGTTGCAGCCGGTCGGATCCTTGATGACCTTGATCGTGAACTCGGGCTCGATCGGCTTGCCGTCTGGGCCCTTGCCCGGCCATGGTAGTGCGATTCGAAAAAGGCCGCGCTCCAGCAGCAGCGAATGTGATTTGGGATCTCCACGCGGCAGATCCGGACAGTTCGCGCCGTCGCTAGGATGAAACAATGGATCGCCGCCTGCGGTGTCTTCCCATCGCTGACGGATCGATTCGAGCGACAAACTCATCGCATCAGCCGGCTGATGGCAGGTCACACAAGCGCGGCCGTTCGTGCCGAGCGGCTCGAAAAACGGGTGCCCGTTCGTGTCGACGACGCCGGACTTGTTGATGAGCCCTATTTGACCGAACTCGTTCGGATACGTCAGCCGCTCCGGGAACGGTTTGCCGGAGCCGGGCGCCCACCACTCCCGACGCGAGCTCGACGCTTCGGCAAGCGCCCCCGTGTCGGAATCCGCGCCACTCTCCACCGGCAGCAAAGCCGCCGCGAGCAGCGCCAGCGTTACAGCTCGCAGACCCTCGTGCCTGATCATCGCACCCCCCAACCTCGATCTCGTATCTATGTATACTGTAATACAAGAATCCCGGTACGCACTGAGTCTACCAGCACGCGGCGCAACTTCAACGAAGTCCCACGATTTTTTTCAGGGCGAGAGCGCTGGCGGCGGACTGATGCCGGAGCGGCTGTTCATCCAATGGAGTACGCCCATGCAGGCTCCGACAACCGCGCAGATTCCAAGGACGGGCACCGGGGAGCTCGTTTGCAAGCCGCTCGTCAACTGCACGACGAGCGCTGCAGTGAAGTGCTGCGTGAACGTCAGCACACCCCAGGCGGTCCCGACCCGTTCCGCGACTTGAGCGACCGCTCGCACGGACACGGTGGGAATCACCAGCGCGTGTCCGAAGCACACGCCTGCCATCGGCAAGAAGAACGTCAACGGATGGGCCATGCCTGACAATGCAAGCCCCACGCCGATTACCGGTGCAACCGTGAGCACCAGAAAACCTGTCGCGACAGCGTGCTCCGCAGCCACGTGCTTCAGTTTGAGAAGCAACAATCCGCCCGCGATGAATCCGACCGGAACGATGATGTAGTAGCGTCCATACTCCGCAGCGTCGCCGCCGTACGCATGCAGCATGATGTGCGGTGCGAGTGCCGCGAACGCAGAGAAGCTCGCATACAAGAGGGCAACCGTGAGCGTTCCCGTCACGAACCTCGAAGACAGGAGCGCTCTGAGCCCGCCGTTTCGGCTATCGACACCGACCCCGGGTCGTATCGAGCGGCTGTCCGGCAGCGTACGCAACACGACGAGCGCCAACAGAGCTCCCAGAACGCACAGCCCGGCAAAGATCGGCCGCCACCCGCCGTGAAGCACCACGTACCCCGCGAGAGGCGGTGCAATCGCGTGCCCTAGCAGGGACACCATGCCGAGCGCTGTAATGACGCGCGCGGCACGTGCGCCGGCGTACGTATCGGACACGATCGCACGGGTGACTATGAGTCCTGCCGCACCTCCGACGAGTTGCACTGCCCGACCGAACGCGAGCATGGTGAGCGACGAGGCTGCGAATGCCATCGCACTGCCGATGATGAAGCAGGCAAGACCCACAAGAAGAACCCGACGTCGGCCGAATCGATCGGATGCCGGCCCGCACACGACGAGTGCGATTGCGAAGACGAGCATTGGAAAAGCGACAGTGAACTGCGCTTGTGCAAGCGATGCATCAAAGGTAGCCCGTGCCGCCGGCAAAGCGGGCAAATAGGCATTCGTCGCAAACGGGCCGGTCGAGACAAGCGCGGCCAGCGCGATCATCTGCGCGCGCGCGCCGCGGTTTTCGTGCGAGCCGGTCGTCACGATCGTCCCAATGATCGCGCGGATGTTCGTCGTCGCTTGCTCATCGATCAGCCGACGACTTTCCGCGCCACGAGGTCGTCCCAACGGTCCGCCATCCCAAGCGATTCGATCACCGCATAAGTGTCGCCTCCGTACTGCGGATAGCGCTGCAGAGTCGGCTGCGTTTTCGAGAACTTGAACGGTGCGTCGAGCGCCTTGATCGTACCGAGCGGCGGATAATGAATCTCTTTGACGATGCCCCGTACCGTCGCATGTTCGGAGCTCATCGCTTCATCGAGATCCAACACGCCGACGAGCCCGACGTTGATCTCGCGATTGAGCGCGGTCCACTCGTCGCGAGTCTTCGACTTGAACAATTCCGCGAGACGGGCACGCACCTGCTCGCGCAGCTCCGGGCTTGCGCTCGCGTCGAGTGCTGCTCGCGCACCTTCGAGATCGGGCCGCTCGACCGCCTTACAGAATCGGTTCCAGATGGCTTGGCTGTCTGGCGTTACGACGACATAGCGGCCGTCCCGAGTTTCGAACGTATCCATAGTCTCGATACCGCTCGTCGCGTGACGCGGGCGGCTGCCGAACCAACTCGAAAGCCACGTGTCGTAGGCCCTGAGGCCAAGGAAAGGAAACATTGCATCGAAGGTGCACGCGTCGATGTACTGACCTTCGCCTGTGCTCTCCCGGTGCTTCAGCGCTGCGAGAATTGCGAGCGCAGCGTGCATACCGCCGACGACGTCCGTGATCAAGAACGGCAGCATGACGGGCGGACCGCTCTTTTCCCTGCACAGATCGAGCAGGCCCGTCGATGCGCCGTAGACCGTTTCTCTACCGAAGAGGTCCTTGAGCGGACCGGCTTGTCCGAACGCGGATACCGAACAGTAGACTAGGCCTGGATTGCGAGCGCTCAGCGTTGCATAGTCCGCGCCTAGCCGTTCCACGGCACCGGGGCGGAAGCCTTCGATTACGACGTGACTGCGCTGCGCCAACCGTTGCAGGATCTCGCGTCCTTCCGGCGTCTTGATATCGAGCGTCATGCTCTTCTTGTTCTGCTGATACCACAACCATCGAGAGTCCGTATCCTCGCGAAAGGTCAGGCTCTTGTCGCCGCCCTCACGCGCCGGACGCTCGATATTGATGACCTCCGCACCGAGCACGGCGAGCAAGTAGCCCGTATAGCGAGCGGGCGCCATGAAATCGAGCTCGAGAACGGTCGTTCCAGTCAAGGGCCCGGCCATGTATCACCTCTAAATGATGCCCGCGCGCCGCATGCGTACGAGATCCGCACGCGCATATCCGAGCAAATCGCAAAACACCGCCTCGTTGTGCTCACCCAGCAACGGCGCTGGCTCGCGCAACTGCCAAGGTGTGGCAGAAAGCTTGTACGGCGCACCCGGATACGCGATCTTTCCGGCGCGCGGATGTTCCGCCGTCACGAAGAATTCGCGGGCCGCCAGTTGTTCGTCTCGAGTCAGGTCGCCCACGTTACGAACCGCAGAACACGGCACGCGATGTTCGTATGCCGCCCGTTCCACTTCTTCTGGGGTATGTTGCGAGGTCCACTCCGTGATCCTCGCGTTGACGCGCTCGACGTTCTGATTTCGAGAAATACCATCCTTGCACCATTCTTCCTTAGTCCACTCCGGTGAGCCCATCATCTTCACGAGCCCCGGCCAGAATCCCTCCCCCGTGCCACTCATGACGACGTAACCGCCCTTGCACGCATAGAGCATGCCGCCGCTACGCTTACGAACCTTGATGCGGCCCGGCAGCGCCTTTTCGTATGTGAAGGCCGCAAGCTCCGTACGTACGGTCGTGGCCAAGGCTTCCTGCTCGGACAAGTCGACCCGGGTGCCCTCGCCCGAGCGTTTCTTGGCGATCACGGCGGTCAACGTATCGATCGCCGCGATGAGCCCCGTCGTAAGATCCGCGAACTGGCCCGGGGCCTTCAAAGGTGGCTCCGTCTCGAGATCCGCGACACCTTCCGCGGGATTGATATAAGCCGCTCCGCTGGAATGACTTGCGATCATCGCATCCCCACGCCAATGCCTGAGCGGACCGCTTTGGCCAAATGGAGAAATCAGCGTCGCGACGAGCGCCGGATACTTTTCGCGCAGATTGGTAGCGGAAAGCCCGAGTGTCTCCAATCGAGCGGGAGGGCAGTGCGCGATGAGTACATCCGCCCGTTGCAGGATCTCGTGCAGCAAACGCACGGCGGCAGCCGTCTCCAGATTCAAAGTGATGCTCTGCTTGTTCGTGTTCAAGAACAAGAACAACCCGCTTTTCTCCGGGTCGGGTCGATCGCCCGCGAACGGCCCGTAGCTGCGTGCATAGTCGCCTCGGCCGGCGGGCTCTACCTTAATCACACGTGCACCCATGTCGGCGAGCAGCTTTCCACAGTAGGGCGCGGCGACGAACTCGCCGAGCTCGACGACGGTCAATCCCTCGAGCGCACGCCGGCGTTTCAGGTCGCCGGCACCCGTTGCTACATTGGACATAGTCAGTACAGAACCTTCTCACGTTCGAGGCGCGCAATCTCATCCGCGCTGAGGCCAAGCAACTCGCCGAACACATAGCCGTTGTGCTCGCCGAGAAGGGGCGAATGGAAGTAGTTGCCCGGGCTCGACTCCACCGTCTTGTAAGGCATTTGCGCAAACAGGAGCTCACCCATGACAGGATGATGTATCGTTCTGAAGAATCCGCGCTCGCGGACGTGCGGATCATCGATGAGCTCTTGAAAATCCAGTGAAGCCGTCGCTATCACACCGGCCTCCTGGAGCTTACGCGCCAGCTCGTGTGCGTCCTGCTCGCGTGTCCACTCCGTAACGAGCGCATCGAGCGCCTCTTGGTTCTCCCAGCGGCGCAACTCATCGGCAAACTCGGGACCCTGCAGCCACTCGGGACGACGTGCAACGGAGCAGAACGCTTCCCACTCCGGTTGCGTACCGATCGAGATCGCGACCCAACGATCCTCGCCTCGACAACGATAGGCACCGTGTGGCGCACGCCACTCGCTCGTATTGCCCACGCGCGCACCGTTGCGCCCGTTCAGCACGAAATCCATGTACAGGTCGCCGAGAAACTGCGCTTGTACTTCGATCATCGCGCAGTCGATGTACTGTCCTTCGCCGGTTTCTTGGCGATGGCGCAGCGCGCATAGAATCGCGAACGTGCCGTGCATCGCCATAGCCATGTCGGTCCAACCCGAGCTGCCGAGCGTGTACGGCTCGCCTCCCTTGTAGCCGTTGATCATGACGAGCCCATTGTTCGCATCGGCGACAGGCGCATAAAGCGGCGCACCAGCGCGCGGCCCGGTGCGACCGAAGCCCGATCCCGCATACACGATCGCGTTCGGACGCAGCGCTCGAATTTCGTCGAACCCGAGTCCCCAACGCGCCATCGTATCGCCCGCAAAATTCTCGGTGATGATGTCGCACTTCTTGACGAGCTCTCTTGCGAGTCCAAGCGCTTCAGGATGCTTCATGTTGAGCGTGATGCTCTTCTTGCTGTAGTTGTGGATCGCAAACGAGTCGCTCTCGTTCAACCCCATTCGCCTTGGCGTCTTGGCAATCACCGACACCAGGCGCGATTCGGCACGCAGGTGCGTTTCCACCTTGATGATCTCCGCGCCGAGCACGCCCAACCATTGCGTGATGTGCGGTCCTGCCAAGATCGTCGTGAAGTCCAGCACGCGCACGCCTTCGAGCGGCAGGCCGGAGCTTGGATTCGTCATCTTCCTGTAGCCTCTATATGGAATGAGCGTGCGTTACACGTGCGCACGCTCGTATGCCTCTTCGTATTCCGCGCGCATGGCATCACCGCCAAGCTTGCGCCATCTCGCCACCATGTCGTCGTATGCACTCAATGGAAGTCGCCCCACGATGATGTCGCGCAACTCATCGCGTAGCGCTTGCTCGAGCAGGGCACCTCGCGCGGACATCGTCGGCGCCGACAATCCGATCGTCGGATCGGTCACCGCGATTGCCGCGTGCTCGCTCATCCACCTATGCATATTCGCAGCGAAGTCTCGGGAGCGAGCGCGCGAGTAGAGCGCGTCTGGCCCGCTCATCAGAAACGCGAACGGCAGATTGAGCTCCGCGCGACCGCGCCGTGTCAGCTGCGGAGTGCCTGTTTCGTCCCACTCGTGATCGACGCCTTCGACGCCGTAGGTCAGAAGATGCTGCTCGTGCGTGCCGAACGGCGCCGCAAGGAAGTTCAGCACTCCAAGCAACTCCTCGAGCCGCTCTCGCGACGCTTTGCGCAGCACGACTTTGCCGTAGCTGCCGGGCGTAAAGTGATAGACGCCTGCGTGGCCGTCGTGCCCAAACGGAGTCAAGACATCGAGCTCGAATTCGGGCTTGTTCTGCACGAGAAACTCCCAGCTCGCCTTTGTCGAACCGACCGTCAGCGTATAGAGTGTCCCGAGTCCGTTGTAGAACATGTCGAGCGCCTGCGCCTGCGTGGGGAACGATGGGTAGATGAGTCCCGCGCTCCAAAGAAACCTGCAGTACTCCACGGCGGCTCGAAACTCTTCGGTTTCGACATCCTTCACGAAACGCCCTTGGGATTCGCGCCAATTCTTGGGCGCCCGCCACATCATGGCGGCGAAGACGAGTCCAGGCGGAAACGCATGATCGCCGATGATCCCGTACCGCCCACCGCCCGTTGCTTCCTTCAGAAAGCTCGTGAGCTCCTCCGCGCTGCGCGGCTTGACGCCGCCGAGCTCGCGCAGGTGCGCACCGTTCGCCAACTGCCACAACCACCAGTAACCGCCACGCGCATTGGGGACGCCGTGCAGGACTCGATTGAATAGCGCATTGCGCCACATGTACGTCGGCAGATTCGCAAGATTTGGATATCGATGAACTCCTCTGCCTTCGAGAAGCGGGCCTAGATCCGCGAACAGGCGCCCGAGCACGTCGGTTTGTCGCGGAATCGTCTTCGTATCGTGCAGATACACGATATCGGGCAGGTCGCCGCTCGCGAGCAGCGCCCCGAACTTGGCGGAGTAGTCCGTATAGGTCGTCGTCATCAGCTTCAAGCGCGCATTGAGGCGCTCGTTGATGGCCTGCCAAGCCCGGTTCGTTCGCATGCCCGGCGCAGGAGGCGAGAATGTCAGACAAAGTGCGCTGATATCTCCTCCGCGCCCCGGAGCCTCGAGCACAGACGTCGACAAACTTCGAGGGTAGCGGAAGTAGGCAGGCGGCACGATGCCATCGGCCGATCCTTCGATGTCCGGCGGCGGCACTCTGTCGAATGGAACGCGCGAGGGCAGCTCACGAATTGTGGTCGGCGGCTCGAAAACGTGGGCGCCACGAGAACAACCCGACAGCGCACCGGTACCGAGCGCTCCCGCGAGCGCACCGGCGGTGCCAGCCAAGAATCTTCTTCTGTCGATCGGCCGACCGCTCATCGCTCCACTACTCGGATTGCTCCAGATCGACGATGACCTCCTGACCGTCATCGCTCCAACGAAAGCGAGTATCGAAACCCGCAGCGGTAGTGATCTGCACAACGTGGTCGAGCACCTTCTGCCCGCCGTTGTCGCGACCGAGCGGCACCGGCGAGCCGTTGTCGTCGATGTAGCACGGGATGAATCTCACCTCCGCGATGCCGTCCTTCGTTGCGATGACTTTCGCCACCATCGTATTGCGCGATGCTTCGTCCCATGGATAAAAAGGGATGACCGAGCCCGGAGGCGGCGTATCGTCGCGCTTGTACCCGACCAGCTGGCGCGGTGCGTTGGCGGGATGAGTGAATGGGCGCCAGTTCCATTGCTTGGCGTTCGCTGCCGTCGGTAGGAACACATCGCTCAGCGTCACGAAGTTCCCCAAACCGTGATAGATCGGCTTGTTCTTGTAGAGCTCGATGCCGAACAGGGCATGGGAGTTCATGGCGACAATCATGTCCGCGCCCGCATCGATTGCCGCACGGCTGAGCACGATCTGGTACTCCTGCAGCGTCGGCCCTCCGTAGTAGCCCATGTGGAAACTGACGAGTACGAAATCGGCCTCGGCTCGCGCACTTGCCACATCCTCGCGGACCGTCTGCAAGCTCGATGCATCTACAATCGTGTACACGCGGTTCGGCGGTCCGCCCATGCGCGATTCCTCGGCGTGGTAAAGCGCTTTGACTCGCACGAAATTCGCGCCCGCCTTCAACGGCGAGGCCCAAGAAAGCTCGGGCCCTATCGCGTTGTAGTTGAGCACCGCGACCTTCACTCCTTTCGCCTCTATGAACGCCGGTCGACGCGCCTCGTCGATGTTCGCGCCGGCACCGACAGGTGCGATTCCGAGCTCCCGCAATTTCTCGATCGTGTCGATGACGCCGAAGTAGCCTTGATCGAACGTGTGATTGTGCGCCATCGTGGCAACGTTGAATCCGGCATCGCGCATGGGCGTGAGGTTCTCTGGATCCACGCCCGGCGCGGCAGCCGATTCTGGGTTGCTGTAGTGACCGCGGTTCGTATGAGGAAACTCGACGTTCCCGACGACGACGTCACCTTGTTTCAAGACGCGCTTCGAGGGCTCGAACCGAGTCGCGATGTCGGGTCGATCGAGGATCAGGTCGCCCACAGCGAGCACGGAGATTCGAGCGTCGCGCTCAGCAGCAAAGACCGTCGTGCACACACCGATCGCGACGACGGCCAACAACGTGCTCAGGCGTGCCGTTCGCCCGACGACCGAAGGATCACAGAAACGAGGAGGCTTCGTATTCGTCATCTATAACTCCGAACCGGATCAAGTCTTGATTGCACCGCTCAACACGCCACGCGTGAAGTAGCGTTGTAGAAACGGATAGGCCAAGAGAATGGGGATCATGGCGGTGACGACCACGGCCATCTGCACTGCGCGCGCCGGCGGCAGTACATCCCCGGCACCGGCACTTGCGAGCGGCGCGCCATTCACTACGTATTGGCGCACGATGAGCTGAAGAGGCCACTTGTCCGAATCGTTGATGTACAAGAGCGCGTTGAAGAACGCGTTCCAGTAGGCAACGCCATAGAACAGGGCGATGATCGCGATCGCCGCCTTCGAAAGGGGTAACACGATCGTCGTCAGGATTCGCAGGTCACCCGCGCCGTCGATGCGCGCAGCATCGATGATCTCGCCCGGGATGCCCATGAAGAACTGCCGTAGCACGACCAGGTTGAATGCGCTCACCATCACTGGCAGCACCAAGGAAGCATAGGAGTTGAGCAGCCCGAGCTCCTTTACGACCAGGAAGCTCGGAATGATTCCCGGCACGAACAAGAGCGTGAAGACAGCCATGAATAGGAGCGCGCGTCCGCCGACGATCGGCCGGCTCGTCGCATAGGCGAGACCGATCGTCGCGCCTACGCTGAGCAAGGTTCCAACGAGCGTGATGGCGATGCTCACGAGCATCGCGCGCGTAACGACACCGCCTTCGAACATCGAGCGATACGCCTCGAGCGTCGGCTGCCAGGGTACGAGCAAGAGCCCCCCGCGGGCCGAGATCTCCGCTTCGGTCGCGAGACTCGTACCGACTACCGCGAAGAACGGATAGAGCGCGAGCACCACGATGATCCCGATCGTGAGCGCCTTCAGCGCACGACCGGCGAGCGTCGGCTTCTCCATCCAGGGACTGCGCACGTGGGCGGTCATAAGGCGTACATTCCTCGCTGACCCATGGCCTTCGCCATTCGATTCGCGGCGACTACGATGAGCGTACCGACAAGTCCTTTGATGAGACCCGCCGCCGCACTCACCCCCCACTGCCCGCCGATCACGCCTTGGAAGTAAACATAGGTATCCAGCACCTCCGCCGCTTGGGCGCCGACCGCATCTCGTTGCAGCAGAATCTGCTCGAAGCCAACCGACAATGAAGTACCGAGACGCAGAATGAGCAGAACGACGATAACGGGCATGATTCCAGGCAAGGTGATATGCCAAAGTCGCTGCCAACGCCCGGCGCCGTCCATGGCCGCTGCCTCGTAGAGCGTGTCGTCGATCGAAAGCAACGCAGCGAGGAAAATGATTGCCGCCCAGCCCGCGTCCTTCCAGATCATCTGGATCGTGACGAGCCACTTGAAGAAGTCGGGATCCGACAGCGGCCGGAACTGCTCCTGGCCGATCGCCGCCAAGAACTGTCCGCCGGGTCCGGCTTCACCGAGCATTTGCTGGAAGAGCGCAACGATGATCACCCATGAGATGAAATGCGGGAGGTAGACGACGCTCTGTACGAAACGTCGCAGCTTCTCGCTCATGATGCTGTGGATGAGCAGCGCCAGCGCGATCGGCAGCGGGAAGAAGAACACGAGCTGCACCGCCGTGATGACGATCGTGTTCTTGACCGCATTCCAGAATGCCGGATCATTGCCGAGCTGCGCGAAATTCTCGAACCCGACGAACGGACTATCAGCGATTCCGATGAAGGGTAAGTAGTCCTGAAAGGCAATTACATTGCCGAGCAGCGGCAAGTACGAGAACACGATGAAGATGAGCGCGCCTGGCAACGCGAGGAGCAGCATCGTGCGATCTTGCTTGATGCGAGCCCACAACGCCGAACGTCGCGTCGAGACGCCTGTAGGCGTCGACGCACCGTCACACGTCATCATGGCCGCTCGCGAGTCACTCATCGATTCCCTCAAGGGAGTTCGTCGTGCATTTGTACGTTCGACGTACTGTATGTTCTCCTTCTCATCCTGTCACACGGACTCTCAGGATGGAAGGCCGCCTCACTGGCTGCACCTCACACGGATGCGGATAACGGCATCTCTGCCACATGCAAGCCGCAACGGTAGCCGAACGTCATGATCGGCCCGAGCGTCGTTCCCGCGCCGGGATAGGCGCCCGCCAAGGGACTAGACATGTCCGCCCCGACGGCATACAAGCCGCCGATTGGCGTGTCATCGACTCGCAGTACGCGTGCGTAGGCATCGGTGCGTAGCCCCGCGAACGTACCGAGATCCCCTGGGATCAAGCGCACCGCATAAAACGGCGCGGTCTCGAGCGGGGCTAAGCAGGGATTCGGAGCGACCGCTGGATCGCCCATCTTGCGGTTGTACTCCGTCGATCCCTTGCCGAATACAGAGTCGCGCCCGAGACGCGCATCGCGATTGAATCGTTCCACTTCGCCCCGGAAGGTTGCATCGTCGACACCGATCGCCTTCGCGAGCGAATCGAGGGTCGTAGCGCGCACGAGATAGCCAGAGCGAACGTAGCCGGAGAGAGGCCAAGGCGAAGGCTTCGCGAAACCGAGGCCATAGCGCTTGACGGCCTTGCCATCTGCAATCAACCAAGCCTCAACGTTGCGACGTCCTCGGCAGGCCTCGAACATACCGCGCACGAAGTCGTGGTAACTGCTCGCCTCATTCACGAATCGGCGCCCGTTGGGCGCGATCGCAATCACGCCTGGTTTGGCACGATCGGCGAAATGAGGATAGACGAGAGACTTCCCTTTCGAGGTCACGAGCGATACGGGTATCCACGCCGCGGCGCCGTGCGGCGCCTTCGCGATCGCTGCATCGTGCTCGCGACCCATGCGAATCCCATCGCCTCGCGAGGAGAGCACGGCGACACTCGAGTGCTCCGAACCACCCTCCACGTGCTCGTACAGCAAACGCGTGAGCGCTGCATCGTGTGCAAACCCGCCTGTTGCAAGCACCACACCCCTGCGCGCCTCGATCCGCATTGGACCGCTCGGGGTTCGAATGTCGAGCCCATTGATGGTTCCCGATGTGGTGCTAGTGAGCCGCACCGCTTCAGCGCATAGCCATACGTTGACGCCCGCTTCAAGTGCGCCATGCATCAGCCCAGCCATCAACGCTTGGCCGCCGGTCAAACGTGCGATACGCCCGAAGCGAGCGCGGTCCACTGAAGCCCGAAGCAGCATCCGAGTGGTTCGCCGCAACCGGCCCCATGAAATATCTCCGCTCAGCAGGTGCGCGGCAGCCCTACCTTGCTCCAAAGGCAAACCGGCGAATGTCGTCGCGGGTAGCGGAGGTGCGAGTCGCGCGAGAATCTGTCCATAAGCGCGTGCATCGAGCGATCCGGCAACGATGCATCGGCCGACCGGACGTGCCTGCGGCGCATCGGTGTAATAGTCGGACACATGGCGCCCAAGCATGAACCGTACAGGACTATGCCGAGACATGAACTCGATCATTCGCGGGCCGTGTTCGAGGAAGGCATCGAGTCGATCGTCCCGCGATGCGGCTGGCGCGCACGCCGCGAGATACTCCTTGACTGCTCGAGGGCTATCCTCGAACCCGGCACGCCGCGCCATGTCAGTGCACGGCACCCAAAGCGCACCGCCCGACATCGCGGACGAACCGCCGTAGAACTCTGTCTTCTCGACGACGAGCGTTTCCAACCCCGCCCTCGCCGCAGCGATCGCAGCACTCAAGCCCCCCGCCCCGCTACCCACGACGACGAGATCGAACGAGCGCGTGGCGCACGCAGCGATCAGGCGAAGATTGTTGGGGGTTAGCTGCAGCGGCGTTAGAGCGCCCGCATTCTTTGATGCCTCGATCGGACTACGCATTACACACACGCGGCAAACGCGCAATGGCGCCGCCCTCGCCCCCCTGACGTCAATGTATTGACGATAGTTTATGACCTTCGTTTGTGCAACAAACAATATGCTGAACATGCTGCTCGTCGTTTCCCGTACGAGTAGACTTGCCTCTTCGTACGTCGCACGTACTATCTGTCGATCCTGATCGCTGTTATCCTGATCTGCGGTACGCCGCGCTGAGGCGCAGTTCAGGTAACGAGACCACGACATGGCAGAGGTAACGATCTCCGGCGTCCACAAGGCGTTCGGAAAAACGACGGTCATCGGCGGAGTATCTCTCGAGGCGCACGATGGCGAGTTCGTGGTGCTCGTCGGCCCGTCCGGCTGCGGCAAGTCGACCCTGCTACGGATGATTGCGGGACTCGAAAGCGTGACCGCAGGCGAGATTCGCATCGACGGTCGCGTAGTCAACGATTTGCCGCCGAAGGATCGCGACATCGCGATGGTGTTTCAGAACTACGCCCTATATCCGCACATGAACGTCGCGGACAACATGGCGTTCTCGCTCAAGCTTCGCGGCACGCCACGCCTCGAGATCAACGAGAAAGTTCAGCACGCCGCGCAGATCCTAGGGCTCACCGACTTGCTTGCTCGCCTTCCCCGGGAGCTCTCGGGCGGGCAGCGTCAACGCGTGGCCATGGGTAGAGCAATCGTGCGCGACCCGCGAGTGTTCTTGTTCGACGAGCCGCTTTCGAACCTCGATTCGAAGCTCAGAGTGCAGATGAGAACGGAAATCAGGGACTTACACAATCGACTCGGCGCAACGACGCTCTACGTCACGCACGATCAGATCGAGGCGATGACGATGGCCGATCGCATCGTCGTACTTCACCGCGGCTTGGTTGAGCAGGTGGGCTCACCGCTCGAGTTGTACGATCGCCCCGCAAACCGCTTTGTCGCGGGATTCATCGGCAGCCCGGCGATGAACTTCCTGTCAGGCACACTCGAAGCGGGTACCGGCGGTGTCGTGGCGAACGTGAACGGGTGGCAATTGCCGATCGCGGTCCCAGGACTCGAAGCCGGGCGAGCCGTCACGGTTGGCATCCGACCGGAGCACTTCGAGGTCACCGAATGCGACTCATCGGTTCGAGCTTCCGTGCAAGTCGTGGAGCCAACCGGATCGGAAACCTACGTACATGCGTCCGTTGCGGGGCATCCAATCACATGCGTGACGCGCACGCGCTTGGATGTACGACCGGGCGAGTCCATCCCCCTTACTGCGCGCATGGGGTGCATCCACCTGTTCGACCGCGAATCGGGCGCTCGGATCGGCTAGCCCATCGCTCGTGTCCACGCTCCGTCGCATCGCGTAGAAGCGCGACCGAAGCACAATCCTCCGCCGGCCAATTCGCTCGGCCTTGCACGCCGCGACTCCATCCGTCTCGCTTATAAGCACTATGTCGCTTTCGAATATGAGCAGGCTATGGATGCTTTTGCGCATCGTAGCCGATGCGATCGACGTTCTCGACGCTCCCGCCACGCGCGCTTGCGCTTTCCCGCGACATGATTCTGTTTAGAAAAGATAGTATGTTCGACTAACAGTATGTGTCACCAGATAGACGCTGAGTTGGTTACTACAGCGCTAGCGAAAACAAGGGGGAAGGATATGAGGGGGATAAACCTCAGAAGTGTCGAGTCACGGGCCGCCGCGGCAACCTTGATCACGTTGGGAACGCTGATGCTGTCGAGTCGAGGCGCGGCACAGGAGTCGCTCCCACATACAGGAGACGTCGAACCGGCCGACGTTGCCGAGATCACGGTCACGGGCTCGCGCATCGCGCGCAGCGACTACAGCGCAGAGAGCCCGATCGTGACACTGACTGCGGATCAGTTGGCGGACAGCGGCAGCACTCAGCTACAAGACGTGTTCAATACGATGCCTCAGTTCGCGGCAAGAAGCGGCGCGGCAACCAATTCGGAGCGCGCACAAGGACGAGATAACGCGAACTTGCGCGGTCTCGGCCCGCAGCGCACGCTCGTGCTTCTCGATGGACGACGCCTTCAACCGTCCGATCCACTCGGCCCCGTCGACCTGAACACGATTCCGACGATGCTCCTCGAGAGCGTCGAAGTGATCACCGGCGGCGCCTCGGCCGTCTACGGCTCCGATGCCATTGCCGGCGTCGTGAACTTCAAGCTCAAGCGGGACTTCGAGGGCCTCATGGTCAGCGCGCAGCATGGGCAGACCTGGGCTGGAGAGGGAGACACGCAAGATATCGGCGTGCTATTCGGCGCGAATCTGAGCGACGGTCGTGGCAATGCGGTCGTCGGGCTGAACTATAACCGGCGGAAATTCGTGCCGCTCGGCACCTCGGACTTCTTCAGAGGCTGGGGCGGCAGCATTCTTCTTACCGGCGCTACCGTCCGTCCCAACGGCTCGAACTTGCCCACGCAGGAGGCAATGAACGAAGTCTTCGTCGGCCGCTATGGCTCGGCGGTCGCTCCAGCGCGCAATCAGGTGATCGGCGTGAACCCCGATCACACGCTGTTCACGCAAGAGTCGCCCGTACTCAACTTGCGCTATCCCGAATGGGATCCATACATCGTGCGCCAGAATCGGGTCGTCCTGCCGATCGCCGATACGTTTCCGATGCAGCAACCGCTCGATCGCTTCACTGGTTACGCGGGCGCACACTACAAGATCACGCAGAACGTGGAAGCGTATCTGCAAGTCACCCATACGGAGCTAACTTCCGACTTCAGCCGCCTCGGGCTCTCGGTACTCGGAACAGCCGCGCAGCCTTTGACGGTTCCGGTGACGAATCCTTTCATTCCAACCGACCTCGCCACCATCCTGGCATCGCGTCCGGATCCGAACCAGCCGGCGACGATCGTACTCAGCAGCTCGAAAGTCGGTCCCGCCAACTACGAGAACAACTACGAAGTGAACCAGTATGTAGCCGGACTGCGCGGCGACATGCCGTTCGGCAACTGGACGTGGGACATCTACGGCTCGCAAGGGCGTATGCTGCAAACGGACAACATTACCGGCTACATCGATTACGCCGCGCTGCAGGGCCTGCTAAACGCGACGGATGGCGGAGCGAGCATCTGTCCCGGCGGCTTCAATGTCTTTTCGATCGAGTCGCTATCCGCGACGCCCGGACAACAAGCGTGCTTCGATCATCTGCACCGAAGCTTGCACGAGCAAACGGAGTTGCGCCAGGAAGTGGTCGAAGCGTCGGCCCAGGGAAGCTTGTTCGAGTTACCAGCGGGCGACGTGCGTGTGGCAGTTGGCGCGAGCTATCGTCGCAACACGTTCGACTACCTACCTGACCGTCAACGCGTTTCCAGGACCGTGCTGCCGAATCAACCCACCGGGCCGGCCAGTGGTGCCGACCAAGTGTACGAGGTATTCGGCGAAGCGCTCGTTCCGATCGTGCGCGACCTTGGAATCTTTCGGGAGCTCAATCTCGATGTGGCGTATCGCCACTCGGACTACGAGATCTCCGGCAGTGTGAGCACCTACAAGGCGAGTCTCGACTGGTCGATGACGAGTAGCTTGCGCTTCCGCGGCGGTTACCAACGCGCAGTGCGCGCACCCAGCCTCGGAGAGTTGTTTGCTCCGCCGACCGTCAATACGGCCGAGAACATCAGTACGCCGGCGCTGGGCGGTGGAGATCCGTGCGACTACACGGGGCCGCTGCGCAATCCGGCGACGAACCCGAGCGCGGCTCAAGTACGCGAGCTCTGCCTCGCAACCGGGATCCCCGAGGACGTCATAGACATCTACACGTACCCCTCCGCAGTGAACGGTGTGGGAGCCGGCAATCTCGACCTGAAACCCGAGAAGGCAGATACGTACACGGCCGGGTTCGTCTGGCAATCGTCCCTCGATTCGCCCTGGCTGTCTCGGTTCACTGCCTCGGTCGACTACTACGACATGGAGGTCGAAGATGCGATAGGTGTGGTGACCGCAATGGTTAGCCTTGGCCGGTGCTTCAACAACGATGGCGTGTCGAATCCCACCTATTCGCCCACGAACTTCTTCTGTGCGCAAACACGCCGCGACACGAGCGGGCGGATCGATGAAGTACGCACACCGACGATGAATCTGTCGGGCTACCGCACCTCCGGCATCGATATGCAGATGGATTGGAGCATTACACCGGCCGACGTCGGTTTGGCATCCGTTCCGGGCTCGATGAGCATCAGTCTCATCGCCAACTATCTCGACAGCTACAAAATTCAAACACTCGCTGGCGCACCGTTTCTCGATTTCGCAGGCACGATCGGCAACACACAGGTCAACATGTTTACGAAGTCTTTCCCGAAGTGGAAAGTTTCGAGCTCGTTCAGCTATGAAATCGGGGCTGCCACGGTCCGGCTTGCCATGCGTTGGTACGATGCGATGTCGAACGCGGCTAACGTAGGTACGACTGGATCCCAGCCGGGCGTGGCATCGCGCGCCTACTTCGACGTAACCGGGCGTTGGCTCGCGGGCGACTCACTTGAACTGCGTGGCGGCGTCATCAACATTGCCGACAGGGACCCGCCCAACTGGACCAGCAACGGAGCGACGGATCCAGCGCTCTACGACGTTCTGGGGCGGCGATTCTTCGTCGGACTCACAAAGTCGTTCTAGTCCCGGAGCTCGCGAGTCGAGGGGCCCGAGGCTCGATGCCGCGGGCCCCTAATCGATGTCCAATCAATCGGTCGTCACGCGGCCAGGATACTCGCGTCCGCCCGGCCCCGCTCGAAATACAGCGCGCTCGATCGCTTGGCGCTCCTCGCTCTGGGGATCTGCAACCATGCGGCTGACGACATTGAACAGCATCGTGTCCCTCTTGGACGAGTACGCCGGCCAATCGGGCAGGAGCCCTGATGCGTTTGGGTTACCCGTGCGCGCAAAATTCGCCAATGAACGACTCAACGCCTGTTGCAATCTCACCGGTGGCGCATCTCCCACGAGCCGCGTCATCTCCGGCCGAGTGACATTGCTGAAGAAAAACGGTACCTCGAGCGTATGCGGGGACCGCCACTTGCCTCCGTCCACCGGCGTCTGCCACTCAAAGCGATACATCCAAACGGGTGCGGCCCCTTGCGCCGCCTTTCGCTCGGCAATCTTGATCGAATGAGCGCCCATCCATTGGTCCGTCGTCATTTGTAAGTAGATCTCGGTCCAACTTGCGTTTGGATTGCCCGAGCGATAGGTGTCGATGAGAGTCGCGATGTCCTCCTCCTCGAAAATCCCACGGAGCCGCTGTCTGAACCCCGCTTCATCGAGGTCGAACTGTCCCTCATCGCTCGCATACAAATAAGCCGTTTCGTGGCGATTGAAGCCGATTACGAGCGGCACATCTGCCGAGACGCTAGGCGCATCGGGCGTGAATGGGTGACGCGGCAAGAGTACGCCGTCGATCGCAGGCGCGAAACCGCGCCCCAGGCCCTGTTTGGACACGACCTGCGCCGCCTGCAGGATCTCCTGTAGCGACTTTCGCTGCACGTCCGCAACGCGCGTTCCAGTCAAACCTAGCGCTCGCAACAACGCCTCCGCTGTCGCCGCCGTTCTTTCACGAGGACGCGCTGTCAATTCGGGTCCGCCCAGAATGGCGGCTCGATGGAAAAGACCGCGAGCCGCAGGCATGGCGAGGAGCATCGCGACCTTGTTGCCCCCGCCCGAGTTTCCGAAGATCAGCACGCGCGCAGGATCGCCGCCAAAGCGCTCGGCGTGTTCCCGAATCCACCGAAGCGCCGCAATGATATCCGTCTGACCGATTAGACCGGCGCCTTCGAAATCCGTGGAGAGCGCTCCCAGATCCGCGTAACCCAAGGGTCCGAGCCGATGATTGATCGAGACGACGACCACATCCTCGTTGCGCGCGAGGTTCTCTCCGTCGGTCATCGGTGACGAACCGGAACCCACCGAATAGCCGCCGCCGTGAAGCCAAAGCAGAACCGGTCTTCGTGCCCCATCGAGCCCCGGCGTCCATACGTTTGCCGTGAGGCAGTCTTCATCCTCGGGGCGCACCAAATGCTGAGAGACGCTGATCGAAGGGACGACTTGGAGCGGAATACGCAGTTGCGGCGCCGAGTATCCATAGTCGTACGCCTCGCGTACGCCGGTCCATTCGGCAGGCGGCCGAGCCGGTCGAAAGCGGTTCTCGCCGCTCGTGACCGCTCCATAAGGAATGCCCTTGAAGACGTGAATACCGCGAGAAACGCGTCCGCGAACTTTCCCGGAGGCGAGCTCGACCACTGGCGATGTGTCGCGCGCCCCGCTCGACACGCAGGCAGTGATTGACAGACCTAGGCCGACGCCTAGGAGCGTACGGCGTGTGATGCGAGACGATGTCATCAGGTGCCTCCGATTCGACGCGCAGGGATCTGCGTGCACTCGGATGTTATGGCCCCGATAGTATGTTGTACATACAGTTCGCCTCGATCACCGCGGAGTCGGACGTACGATGCGCGGTTGCTGTCAGGCGCCGGCCCGCAACTGGTTCAGCAGGGCCAACAGACGGTTCACGTCTCTTGGCGCAAGGCCCTTCAACAAGCGCCGTTCGGATTGTTTGATTGCCCGCCGAGCCTGGTTCAACACCTCGTTTCCATGCGGCGTCAAGATCAAATGCTGGCGACGCCGATCGACCTTCGAACGCTCGCGCGAAATCAGCTTACGCGATTCGATACGATCCACGATGGCCATCATCGTTGCTCGGTCGGTCATGAGCGCGGCTGCGATGTCGACCTGAGAGATTCCGTAGTTGTTCGCGATCATCGACAGGATCGCGAACTGCTTGGCCGAGATCCCGAGCTCGCTGCATGCATGGTTCACGTCGCGAATGAAGATCGCATTGACCATCGCCAGATTGAACCCGAGCAGCTCCAATAGCTCGCCCATGTCGGGCTTTTCGCCGTTGATGCTCAGCTCTCGCTTCGTTCGCGCCGCCTTCTTGGTCGATTTGCTCTTTGTCGTGGCCAATCTGCTTTCTTCCGTACAGTTCGCGCTGATCGGCATGAATTCTACTTATTAGCATTATATGTGCAACGAATAAAACGACTCACATACAAAATGTGGTGCCGGGCCGCTTTGGCCGCCGGCACCTCGATTTCGAGCATCCGACCGCTAGACGCCTTCGGACACGATCACCTCGCTGCCGTCGGAGGACCATTCGAATTGCGTCGTCAAGCCGGCGGCTCGAGTCAACTGAACGACATAATCGAGCACCTGCTGCCCTCCTCTATCGCGGTGCCTGGGCACGGGAGCACCTATGTCGTCGATGTAGCAAGGCACGAAACGGCCCTCGATCAGCCCGCTCTTGCCGATTACCGCCTTTGCAATCATCGTATTTCGTGAAGGCTCGTCGAACGCGTAGAGCGGTACGTCCTCGCCTCGTCGCAGCGGCGGCCCGGGAACATATCCGGGGCTCGGTGCGGGGCGCGTCGCGCGATCGGCAAACGGATAGTGGGTCCACTGTTCGGCGTTCGGCGCATCCGGCTTGAATACACCGGTCAATGTGACCCAGTTGCCAAGGCCGTGGAAAATCGGTTTGCCTCGATACACCTCTACGCCGAGCAACGCGTGCGTGTGAGCGCCCACTACCATCTCGGCGCCCGCATCGATCGCTCGGTGCGTCAGTTCGGTTTGGTAGTGCAGAATCTCCGGCGCGCCGGGTCGTCCTATGTGATATGCCACGATAACGGCGTCGTGCGTCTCGCGTGCTGCGCGAATATCCGCCTCGATACCGCGCATTCCTGCAGGATCGACCACCGTGTAGACGGATGTCGGTGCACCGCCTGGATTCGCCTTGTCATTGACGTACGTAGTGACGACTCGCACGTAGGCTGCACCAGCCTTCAACGGTGTCGCCCATGTCGATTCCGGGCCCACGGCGTTGTACCCCAACAATGCAAGCTTGAGGCCTTTCGCCTCGATCGTCGCCGGCGCCCGAGCTTCGGCGATGTTCATTCCGATACCGGCCGTCCGAATATCGAGCGCGCGCAGCGCGTCGATCGTGTCACTCACGCCGTACTCGCCCTGATCGAACACGTGGTTCCCGATCGCCGTCGCCGCATTGAAACCGCCGTATTTGAGCGCCGCGAGATTATCCGGATCCGCACCGGGCACCGAATGAGCTTCCGGATTGCTCCAGGTGCCTCGTCTCGTATGCGGCACCTCGACGTTGCCGAACACGAGATCTCCCGCACGTAGAATGGACGCCGCGGGGTCGAAGTACCTATTCATCGGGGGCGGCGCATCCAGAATCAGATCGCCTACCGCCAACACAGTGGCCGCGTCGTGCGGCCCGGAACGCCGCGTAAGCGTGCGTGCCCAACCGAGCTGCGGCACCAGCGCACCCGCCGCGCTGCTCAGTGCCAACGTGCGAATGAAATCTCTTCGCTTCACGTTCAAGATCCTCGTGGAGGTCAGCCAATTCAGAACCGATAGCTCAACTCGAGCCCATACATTCGCGGCGCACCGGGAAAGACGACGGTGTAGCCCGTAAAGCCGGAGTGAGAAGAGGTGCCAGCTTGGACGTACTCCTTGTCGGTGAGGTTAGACCCGAAAGCCATCAAACTGAGGTTGCTACCGAACACCGAATCCCACGTCACGCTCGCGTTGAGCAAGCTGTAGCCGTCGGCGACGGTATACGGCGGCAGGTTCACGTCGACGAAATCGAATGACGATTGCGCATACCAGGTCAGCACCGTCGCGATGTCGCCAATCGTGTTCGGCAGCGGCAATAGGTAACGAGCGCTGAGCGAACCTTGATTTCGCGGCGTGTCTGGGAAACGGTTGTCACTGAGATCCGTACCGTCCGACGGATTGAGATACTCGTCGTAACTGTTCTCCGTGTACGAGTAGTTGGCCCTCACACTGAAGCTCGGGGTGAACTCGAGCTCGGCCAGCAACTCGACGCCGTAAAGCTTCGCCTTCGCGGCGTTGAACACCGTGCTCGACTGAAGCGGAATACCGTTGACCATCGAATTAATGGTCACGTTCCGCTGAACGTCGTCGTACCACTGGTGATAGAGCGCAATGTTGGTGCGAGCGGAAACATCGCCGATACGGAAGTCGTTCTTGAACCCGATCTCCACGTCCGTGACGATTTCCGGATCGAAAGGCGTGAAATCCAGCGGGCTCCGCGCACGCACGTTGAAGCCGCCAGCACGATAGCCGCGACGATGAACGATGTATGCGAGCGAGTCCGGCGTGATCTTCCAGTTGAGACCGATGTTGTAGGTCGGCTCGTTGAACGTCGTCTTGACCGTGCGGGCACACGCATTACCCGGAAGCTCCACGTTATTCGCGTCGCGCACGACACACACGGTCTCGCCAGTATCCCGATCCGTGATTGTGCGGCTCTTCGCGGTCATCTCGCGCTCATCGCGCGTATAGCGCGCACCTGCGACCACGCTGACGCCGCTCAACCAATCGTCAAGGTCGATCGTGACATGGCCGAATCCCGAATAGCTGGTGTTCTTGCCGCTCCCGCCGTTGATGCTGATGGCACGTGAGGTGGCGGGGAGATAGCTCCTCGAGGGCTGCTCGTCCATGCCTTCCTCCGCGTAGTAATAGAGGCCGGTGATCCACGAATAGCGGCCATTCTCGCCGCTGAGTTGCAGCTCTTCGCTCCACCATTTCGACTCGCTGATCGGTGTCGAGCTGAGTGCGTCACCCGCGGTGCCGTCATGATCGATCACGCTCGTGGTGCTCACTTCACGATAGCCGATGATGTTTTTTAGACGCTTGGAGCCCGGCAGATCCACAGTCGTGGTGTTGATGACGCCGTAGTTCTCCACTCGCTCGGCCAACTCGAGCTCGCTCTCGCCAACGAACAATGTACCTGCTGCCCGGATGCGCTGGAATGAGTCGACGGCACCGTCCACATTCCACGTTCCCGAGCCTTCGCGCAGCGTGCGCAGATGACCGAGAAAGCCGTTCGTATCCGCTTCGTAGCCGTCGACCAAGGTCAGGTTCTCGATGTTTGCGGTCGGCTCCCACAACATCTGCGCGCGCGCAGCCCACGAATCGTCATCGAACGTATCTTGTCCGTTGATGAGATTCTTCACATAGCCGTCTCGCTCTCGCATGATCCCGGCGAAGCGAAACATCAAGGTGTCCGACGCCGGCACGTTCAGCATCGCGCGGTATTCGCGCAGATCGTAGTTGCCGAACGACAGCGCGGCTTCTCCTTCGAACTCGCGCGTCGGACCGTTCGGCGTGATGAGTATTGCACCGCCGGTGGTATTGCGCCCGAACAGCGTACCCTGCGGACCGTTCAAGACCTGAATGGATTCCATGTCGTACATGCTCGTCAGCAGGCCCGCGGGACGTGTCTGCACGAAATCGTTCACATAAACCGCGACGGCGGGATCCTGACCGATGACGCTGCGAGATGCGCGATGCCCGCGGAGCGTCAAACCCGGTTGTGAAGGGCCGAGCGGGGACGGACTGATGATGAGCGAGGGAGTCACTAACCTTACGTCTTGCAACGTTTCGAAGTGCAGCTCTTTGATGATGTTCTCGCCGAGCGCCGTGACCGCTAGTGGCACATCCTGCAGACGCTCCTCTCCGCGGCGCGCAGTGATCACCACCTCGCTCAGACCCTCCGTCTCCTGAGCCGTGGAGAACGATGAAACGATCGAAGCACTGACGAGCAGCGCCGCTGCCTTCACTCTTGATACTCTGACCCGCATGCTCATACCCCCTTTATGAACTGCCCGTCTCGATCTATCGAGTCCGCCCGACGGACGAGAGCGTGACCGACTAGCACCGAAGCACTAGCGCAATACGAAGCCGTCAGACCGTCTGTCGATCGAGCTGCGAGATGCTGCCGCGAAAGTGCTTCATTCCGAACGTGAAGATCAGGATCGCGCTCGCCAACGCGAGACTTCCCACCAGCGACAGCGAATGGCCGATCTTCGTCGGATCGCCGAACACCTGCTCATTGATAGTTGCGATCAATGTCGGCCCAATGACACCTGCTATGAGATTGCTGAGCAGCATATAGGTCACCATCGCCTTGCCGCGTAGTTGACTGGGCATCAGCTGCATCAGCGGCACGGCTCCGATCAACTGCCCGGACGTACCGACCAACGCGACGATCACGAGCAATAGCGAAACGTCATTGCCGGCGACGTATGGGAACGCCATCATCGGCACGATCCCGAGCAGGGCCGTGCCGCGCGACCACTGCAACGCACCGTCCGTCGTGCCTCTCGCATTGCGGCGATCTACCCACCAGGCACTGATCAGCATCATTCCGACGTTCACGGCGAGTTGCACACTGCCGAGCGTGAACCCCACTTCCGACGCTTGCATTTCCCGGGCGCGAATGAGATAGGCGGGTGTCCACGCCAGCATGCCTTGAAACGCCATCGAGTAGATCGCGTACCCGAGCATCACGCAGGCCACGGCGCGAGGATGTTCACGACAGAACCGCCACAACTGCATGTAGGTCGCGGCGGCCGCGACGCCTTGTCCATCCACGAGCACGCGTCGCCGCTTCGGCTCACGCACCGTGAGATAGACAATCGGCGCGAGGATGATGCCTGGCAAGCCGACGACCATGAACACGAACTGCCACGGGCGGACTTCGCCGATGAGGGGCAAATCGATGAACTCGCGCGCACCGACGTAGTGGAGCACTGTCGCGCCGGCCACGAATGCAAGGCCGCCACCGACGGCGGATCCGACAGCAACGATCGAGATCGCCTTGGCCAGATGGCGGCCATAGAACATATCGGTGATGAGCGATTTGGTCGTGGGCTGCAGCGTCGCCTCGCCGACACCGACCAGGACACGCGCGGTAAACAACGCCGCAAACGTTCGTGCGAAGCCACTGAAGAAGGTGGCAGCGCTCCAAACAGCGAGACCTGCAGAGAGGATCGCGACTCGCGAGCGCCGATCGATGACCGGCCCTAAAGGTATGCCGCCGAGCGCATAGAACAGCGAGAATGCTAGGCCCGCTAGTAGGCTGAACTGCACATCGGTGATTTGCAGATCCGCTTTGATGGGTTCGACGAGCAGCGACAGAACCTGACGATCGAGCACCGCGACGACCGATATCATCATTCCCATCAGAACGACGTACCAACCATACGCGCCGAATCCCGTACCGGCGAGGTCCTGTGATCGCGTATTCGCGTCGGCAGAGGCGCCCTCTCGAACGGCCGTGGGCGTACTCATCGCGAAGACCTTTTGCTGGACATTTCTTTACCCCCCCTCCGACTGCCGAGGAGCGTCTTCGCGAATACGAGGACGCTTCTCTATGACAGCCATCGGCGCACGATATGCCAAGCTGATTGTTTGTGCAACATACCTTTTTCGATGAATGACGCCACCGAGGATTGCACTCGATACATCGCGAGAGGTTGCACTAGTCGATGGGAGCTGCGCGAGGCAACGCGCGGGCGTTCGATCGCCGCGAACGAGATAGCGCTCAGGGAAAGTCGCAAGGCGCGGACCGCCGAACGCGGCGCTTGCTATCGCCAGCTAGTGGCGGGATTTGCCGAAGTAGAAGAGGAGTCAGGGCACCCGTGGGGACTTCTCAACGAAGAGGTCGGCGATGAGCGCGCGAATCCAACGATTCGCGGGATCTCGTTTGAAACGAGAATGCCAGTGCTGGCGCACGATTCTTGGCCGCGCCTTGAATGGCGTACGCACTAGCTTGACATCACCCATGCGGGCGAGGCTCACGCCGATGACATAGGGCACCGTGACAATCAGGTCCGAACGACTGAGTACCGCGGGCAGCGCGAGGTAGTGCTGCACTCTCAAGACGACCTGCCGCGCAAGACCCATCTCCCGCAACTCGGTTTCGAGCGTGTCGTCCAGGCTCTCCGCCGCGTGTACCACCGCGTGTCGTCCTTCCAGGAACTGCTTACGCGTCATTTCCGTCCCGATGGTCGGATGATCGCGACGAACCAGACATACGAACGAATGCGCAAACAAGCGCTGTTGAAAAAGCGCTGCGCTTTGCAGCTTGGGGTAGTAGCCGAGGACGAGGTCGATCTCGCCGGAACGTAGCGCCGGCTCCAACTCCGGCACCGGCAGGTTGAGTGTCCGAACTTCGATCGCGGGCGCGACCGTCCGCACTCGCTCCATGATCGCGGGCAGGAATGCAAGCTCGCCGATGTCGTGCATCGCGAGCGTAATCGAGCGCTGCACGCTTGTCGGATCGAAGGTTTGTTGGCGAAGCAGGTCCGAGCGGATGCTGTCGAGGATCGCCTCAAGCGGCTTTGCCAGCCGCTCTGCATACGGCGTAGGGACGATTCCGCTTGCCGTACGCACGAATAAAGGATCACCGAGCATCTTGCGCAGCTTGCTCAGTGCGAAGCTCGTGGCAGGCTGGCTCATGTTGAGCACCTGAGCCGCACGCGTAACGCTTCGCGTGCGCAGCAGCGCATCGAAAACGACGAGCAAGTTCAAATCGACATTGCGAAGATTCAACGTCAGAGCCCTCGGGCGCACCGCAAAGCGGTATCCGCATTGCACGCGAATGCAGATGCAACTGCGGGAAAGACTTGCAAGAGCATAGCGACTACACCTTGGCAGGTCACTGGTGCGCCGGCAAGACTCTCGTGCCGCGGGATTCTCGAACGCGGAATCGAGGCTAAACGATCAAACCCGCGAGCCCGACAGACTACTTGGTGAAATGTGCCTTGATTTCTTCGGGGATCGCGACGGCCTTGATGCCGCCCGGTCGCGATACGTCCCGTTCCACCCACACTCGCGTTTCGCTGCACTCCACCGCGACGCTGCCGTCTTCCTTGATCATCCGATGACGTATTCTGAAGCTAGCGCTGCCGCATTTTTCAATACCCGACTCGATCACCACGTCATCGCCAAAGGTACACGCGCTCCGGAAGTCCGTCTCAGTGTGCACGACCGGGAACCCGGCGATTGCGTACTTCCTCAGCAACTCGGCCTTCTTCAGCCCAAACGTTTCGAGCAGCGCGATCGTGGCATTGTCGAACATCTCGAAGTAACGAGGAAAGTAGACGATCCCGGCCGGATCGCAATCACCCCACTGGATACGAAGTTGGTTACGACACTGCAGCATAGAACCTCGGGGCCGAACACGGATTACTAACTAATACAAACTCGCAGCACACTGCAGGCACTCACCCACAGCATGCCGATCGAGTTTAAGCCACACCGCCGGTCGGCGCACCGAGGATGTCACATACCGCTTCAGAGGCACCCCTTATTTCGAACGACTCGCGAAGAGCGGAATTGCTCGATCGCTCACCACCTTTTAGTAAGCCCGATCGAGATCAAGCGCCCAAGCGCACTCGCCTTCTCGGCATCATACCCGCCAGGAATGTTGACGAAGTTGGGCTCCTCGTCGAACAGGTTCTGCACGTCCAAGCTGAGCGCCAGCCCGTCGAGGAATGACCCTCCAGCTTCGCCGAACGTATATCCAACGTATAGGTCGGCCGTCGTGTATGAGCCGACGCGCTGCGCGGGGGTTGCAACTGTATTGAGATACCCGCTGATGTAAGCCACCGACAGTCGCGTACCCCAGGTTGCATCGGACCATCCGATGTCGCCGCGAAGAACCAGATCGACGGGATAGTTGATCTGGTCGAGACGATCGACCGTCTGCATCCCAGGTGCCGCAGACGTATCGTATTTCGTGAAGTAGGTTCCCGAGGTGCCCACCGCCAAGGTTCCAGTGCCCAGGTCACGGTTGTAGCGGACCTTGAAGTCGTAGCCTTCCGCTTCCGTGATGGCTAGGTTCTGTCGACGTGCATCGATGATGAACGTCGTCGTCGCCGGATTCACCGTCCCGCTAATGCGATAGCCGGAGTTCAAGAGAGCCTGGATTTGTGCCATGGAGGGATTTCGCGTAACGAAAGCACCATAGAACTGCTCTTCGACCAGCACATCGTTGACCGCAAACAAGTCGACGACTTGTCCACTATATTCGACCGAGAAGAACGATGAGGAGAAAGCGAATCCTGGCGCGAAGGCGGGCGTGTAATCGAGCCCGAACGTCCACGATTTCGCCGTCTCCGGATCTAGGTTCGGGTTGCCGCCCGCAAGCAGGATGCCGAGGGACGTACCGGATGGAGATGTCGGATCGATCTTCGAACGCTGATAGATCGCGATATTCGCAACGTCCAACTCGGCCATGTTCGGCGCGCGGAATGACTCGCCGTAGCTCGCACGCACGACTAGGTCGTTCGTCGGCGCCCAAGTCAAGCCGTACTTCGGATTGGTCGTGGAACCGAAATCATCGTAACGGTCGTGACGATATGCGATCGACAGCTCGAGCCGCTCGAGCCCGGTCACTGCATTCCCCCTACCGAACAGCGGTACGAACAGCTCCGCGTAACCGCTCTTGATTGTGCGGTCCGACAGACCGACTCGTGTGTCCGTCGGTGCACCGGGACGATAAGTTATGAAAGGAGTCTCGAGTTCCTCCGTACGATATTCGGCACCGATCGCAAGGCGTACGGCACCGCCGGGTAGATCGAAAAGACTCCCGTCTGCCTGCAACTCGGCCATTTTCATCGTCGTCGACGGCTTTTGCAGTGTGCGTCCGCGGATGAAGTCGTACACCGAAGCGGGATTCGCGTCGCTGCCGAACGGATTGATCGCAAGCGCAGGGTCCGCGCTCGCAGCGGAAATTGCCATGTTGCCGGCGTCGACGAGGTTGAGTGCGTTGATCTCGTCGCGCGATTTTCCGTACACGCCCGATACGTTGCCTCGCCAATCCCCCCAAAGGTCGATGTCCAAGCCCAATATGGTCTGAAACACTTGTGCGGAGCCGGACGATGCCTTCGGACCGAAGTCCTCGGGAAACATGTAGTTCACCGAAACCGAGGTCGCACCGGGCAAGGGCGAAATAAAGTAGGGGTTCGTATCGCGAACGGTAATGGAAGCCGTGCGGCCACCTTCGACGAACTCGAACTCTCGCTTCGAGAATACCGTTTGCAAATTAAGGGTCACTCTATCCGTGAGATCTTGGTTCAAGTCCAGAAAAACCGTGCTGCGCTCTTGTTTCGGCAACAACCAACCTTGCGTCAACAGATCGCAGCGGTTCTGCGTGCCTGGCACGAGGGTGTCAGGATCGATTCCGATACCGGAGCCGCTCGGCAACGCATACGTCACGCCGCCCACCACGAGGGTTCCTGGATTGCACAGATTGCCCCCGTAGTTCGACCCTCCGAGCTCCGTCAGATCCTCTCGATAGAACGGTCGATCGCGCGCCTCGAGCTCGCTTCGCTCCGTACGCTCGAGCGCTACCATCACATCACCACTGCTCCAGCTAGTGCCGAAAAGTTGGCTGAGCTGCATGCGATCAGCCCCGTCGGCAACGCCGTAGCGAGCTCGCGTTTCAGCCCCGTTGAAGCCACTGCGCGTAATGAGGTTGACGACACCCGCAACCGCATCCGAGCCGTAGATGGCCGAAGCGCCGTCTGCCATGACTTCCATACGTTCGAGCGCAATGCCCGGAATGATCGAGGGATCGGTGTATTGACCTTGGGTGCCGCTCGGCGCGATGCGATGGCCGTTCAGGAGCAGCAACGTCGTGCTGCCGCCAATGCCGCGCAAGTTTACGCCGCTCGCGAAACTGGTATTGAGCTGCGCGTTCTGGCTGCCTTTGTGCGATTCGTCAGCACCGAGGTTCACGACTTGCGGGACCTCGCGCAACAGCTCCGTCGCAGATACCGAGGAAGACGTATCGATTTCCATGCGTCCGACCTCGATCAGATTCCCACCCACTGGCGCGACGCCGCGGATGCGACTGCCCGTCACGACGAGCTCTTCCGGCTCCGGGGCCGCAGTCATCGATTCAGAATCCGCCGCCAACATGAGCGCGGGATTCAATAGCGCAAGTGTCGAGCCGGCGCCGATTAGTGCCCGCAAAGCGCGAGACTTTTTCTTAATCATCATCTCTCCTCAACACGAGCTTCGCAGAGAAGCTGCACAAGCGAGGAAGAGACGATGCGCTCAGACGCGCGCTCGAGCGCGCACGCGTGGGTCTGCCCGCTCAAGATCCCCCCTCAAGGTTGCTTACACCAAGATTCAGCGCTAGACGCGCTTGCGATGAGTAGTCATCGCGCTTGAGTGTAGAACCCACTGTTGAGGTTGGACACGATGCCGCCGGCATAACCGTTATAAGCGAGATGAATGAGAGTAAGGCCGAACTCTTGCTTATGGAACGATCAGTATCGTCGCCTTCCGCAACAACCAGTCTTGCTGTCCAGTGCCACGAAGCGGCTCATCGAGCCAGCTCGTTCGAATCGTCGATTCGTCGACGCCGATCTCGGCCAATGTCGAAGCCAGCACTTGTGCACGCCGCCGCGGCACGAACTCCTTTTCCGTCAAGTACTCTCCGTTAGAGAGCTTGGCCGATGCACGGTAGCCTTTGATCTCCACGCGGCTCGCGGCGATCTGCTTTGCATACTGCATCGCTTGCGTGATCGTATCGACGTCGCGAGGCGCAAGCTGCCAGTCGAAGGCGTAGTACACCGTGAACTCGCGCGCTTCGTAAGGCGGCTTCGGCGCTTCCGGTTTAGGAGCGCGTGCTCCCGCGGGTGGACGCAATCCCTTCGCGCGCAGTACTTCCATTTTGTCTCGGGGGCCAGGCCCGCGAGGCGCGTCTCTAACAACGTGCTCTGCCGTTGCTGGAAGAATGACATCGCATGCCGGCTCTCGCTCCGGTAACACGGAGATCCTTACGTTCTCGAGTACCTCGCCGCCGCAGAAGGTTTCACCTGTCGGCACACCTTCAACGAGCGCCTTGTGGCCCAGCATCGGAGGGTGCACTTTAGCGCGCGAATCGATCTGGATGACCAGGAAGTATCGCTGTCCCTCATAGTCGGCGAGCCAGCAGGGCACTGTTTCGGTATCTCTCATGATCGGGCACGCGACGAAGCTGAGTTGCTGCGCTTGGGGGGCTGCAAACGCGGGTATGCTCGACAGCATGCCGATCGCACAAAGGACGGGACGCTTCATGACGCACTCGCTCAAAGCACACTTAGGAAGTTGGCGAGATCGGTGCGCTCCTGCTCGGAGTAGCCGATGTTGAAGCGTCGGTCATAGAAATCCACCAACTCGCGGAGCGTTCGCGCAGATCCATTCGAGAAGTACGGGGCGCGTGCAGACAGAGCTCGAAACTGCTGCATGACGATCGCACCGACGTCATAGCACTTGCCGGTGATGAGCGCCCGGCCGGGATCCTGCGTGTAGATGACCCGCCCCAAGAACAGATGCTGCGGCCGATCCTCTTTGCAAGTGATCTTGAAGAGCGGCAGCTCGGGTTTATTCGGGTTCCATTCGCTTTGAACGGGCTCTTTCGCCCATGGCAAATTCGTGGTGCCAAGATCGACCCATCCAGTGCCGAGATCCATCCCGGTGCTTTGCATGTTGTGGCAGGTTGCACACGCCCGCTTCGATGGGTTGCCTATACCGGTCGTATTGATGTGCATGGCATCCCTGATGTAGAACGGGCGCAAGAAGAACAAGTCGTAGCCGCGAGCGACCGACTGCCTGAAGGCAGTCTGCTCCGGCGTGTCTCCGGGCGCTGGGACTCGCCACTTGTCGAAATCGAAGAACACGGGATTGTCCCAGTTGTCGCCGAGCACGTTCGGTCGATTGCGCGCCAAACTGTACGGCCCGAGCGCCTCGGGCATCCCTTCCGCAAGGAACGAGCCGATCCGATGATCGAACGCCTGAGCCGCATGGAGCTGCATGCCGAAATCGACGATCTTTTGTACGAGCGCGCGATCGACCGGCTCGCGTGCTTGCAAATGCTTGATGGCTGCGTCCTCGACCTGCGACTGCAATGTCAAATGACGCGCATCCGCCATGATCTGCATCGAGACCGGCAGACCGGTCTGCGGATGTACCGCGAAAGGCGTAGCAGTACCTTTCGGCGTGAATACTCTGTCGATGGGCGCAACCGTGCCGTCGGTACGTTCGGTACCGATGACGTACTTGAGATTCGCAAACGGGCGCGGTCGACGAAAGACCGAAACTTCGCCGGAGGCGCGAATTCCGTATCTCGCATCGGTGTTGCAGCCTGTCGGGTCGCGCACGACTTCCAGCTCGAAATCCGGCTCGATCGCACTGCCGTCGCGTGCCTTCGGCGGCCACGGCAACGCAATGCGGAATAGGCCGCGTTCGAGAAGTAGCGAGTGCGACGCCCGCTGCTCTTGCGGCAAGCTTGGACAATTCGAGCCGTCGATCGCGGCGAAAATCGGATCTTTGCCTTGAGTCTTCTCCCAGCGCTCTTGAATCGAATCCACGGACACGCTCATCCCATTCGCAGGCTGATGGCAGGTCACGCATGCGCGTCCGTTCGACCCAATCGGTTCGAAGAAGGGATGGCCCCGCGTCTCGGTGACACCGGCTTTGTTGTAGAGCCCAACCATCCCCGCGCGATTCGGATATGCGACGTACTCCGGCAAGACTCGACCGTCACCCTCCTCCCACCAATCGCTGTGGGAGTCCGCCGAGAAAGAGGGCTCCTCGCCTGCGCGAGCGAGCACCGACGTATCTCCGGCACACAAGGCGAGACCGACAATGGCATGTATCGCGAGCGCAACGCGAGCTCGCGGCCCAAGTCTCTGCGCAGGTTGCGGGTCAGCGCCGTCGCCCGGCATGATTTCTGCGTCTCATCACGGGGTCACCACGATGCGAACAGCCCGATCCTCGCGTCGATTCCCGACCGGCGATTCCGACCACTCGACCGAGATCGCTCGCTGCTCGACCCCTAGCCGAGTCATCGTCTCGGCAACATAGCGCGCACGGCGTTCGCCGATATCGGCACGCTCTCGTAGCCACTCGCCGTTGCTCAGCTTGACTTGTGCGCGCTGCCCGATGACTCGGACTCGGCGTGCCTCGCTTGCGAGCGCGTAGCGAACGGCCTCTTGAATCGGCCGCACACCTGTGTGGAAGGGGTTGCCGATGAATGCCTCATCCACGTCGAACGTGAACTGGACCACGAACGCGCGTTCGTCGAATGGAGGCTGCGGCGCTTCGATCGGCGGCCGTCTGCGAACGATCGTGTTGTCACGGTGCGTCGGTGCCGGGCCTCGCTCGATCGTGGGCGGACTCGGATAGCCTTCCGCCGGCAAGATAGAGTTGCAGGAGCGGTCTACTTCGGGCAGAACGGAGGCCACGACGTCTTCGAGCACGACGCCACCGCAGATTGGGGGCGATGCTGCTATCCGTCCTTCTATCAGGGCTTTGTGATTCAACTGTGGAGCAATGAAGGGCGAGGAAGAGCCGCCTTGCGGGCCGAGGTAGTACAGCGTGCCTTCGTACTCCGCGAGCCAGCATGGATGCTCGGTATCGCGGACCAAAGGGCATGCGACAAACGCCAACTCCTTGCCAACCTCGCTGGGCGCCGGACGCGGCAAATAGTCTTTGTCGGCCAAGCCGCTGCTGCAATAGCCGAGTAACGCAATGACCGCGAAATGAGATCGGAGCCGACTCATGCCTAAAGCACGCTCAGGAAGTTGCGCAAGTCGATGATTTCCTGTTCGGTGAGACGCATATCGAAGCGCCGATCATAGAAGCGCACCACTTCGTCCAAGTCTCGCGCCCCTCCGTGCGCGAAGTAGGGTGCACGAGCTGCGAGCCCACGCAGTTGTTGGATCGTGATAGAACCGATGTCGACGCAACGACCGGTGATGAGCGCCCGCCCGGGATCGTGCGTCAGTATCGTGCGTCCAAGATAAGGATGAGGATTAGCGGTCTTCGCGCATGTCAGCTTGAACAACGGAAGATCCGCGCGCGCCTCTGCCCAAGGTCGATTCGCTGTGCCGATGTCCATCCAGCCTGGCGCGAGATCCATGCCCGTCATCATGTTGTTGTGGCATGTCGAACACGTCCGCTTCACCGGATTGCCGAGGCCGATGCTATTCAAGTACGTCACATCGCGAATCCAGAAGGGACGTAACATGAAGATTCGATAGCCACGCTCGATGGAAGCTGTCATGCCGTCGTTGGATGCCCATTGATCCAATGGTCCGAATACCGGTGTGCTCAAGTTATCCCCGAGCACTCCGACCTTACCGCGCTCCATGGCACGCGGACCGAGCCATTCGGAACGCCCGCCCTCACTCAGATCGTGCATCTCGCGGTCGTACTCTTGCGCGAGGTAGATTTGCCCGAGAAACGCTTCGATCTCAGCGAGGTCCGTCGCACTCGGCGCGCTCTTCGCTTGTAGGTGAACGCGCGCTGCATCGAGCGCTTGCAGTTTCAATGTCGGATGCCGAGCGTCGGACAAAAGGTTCATCGTGACGGGCTTTCCGGTCTCGGGATCGACATCCATCGCACGGCCGTTCTTCAGATTGATCGGCGCGCCGGCCCGCGTGATGTACTTCAGGTTCGCCGCGACTCGCGGCCGGCGATACACCGAAACCATTGGCGTAGTCGACGCCAAGCCGTAGCGCGGATCGGCGTTACACCCGGTTGGATCGCTCATGACCTCGATCGTGAATTCCGGTTCGATCGGCGCACCGTCGCGCGTTCTCGGCGGCCATGGCAGCGGAATGCGAAAGAGACCATGTTCCAACAACAGTGAATGAGAACCACGTTCTCCCTGCGGCGCGCTCGGACAATTCGACCCGTCGATGGCGGCGAACAGCGGGTCGGTTCCATCCGTTTCCTCCCAGCGCCGTTGAATGCTAGTGACGGACAAGCTCATTGCGTCCGCAGGCTGATGACAAGTCACGCATGCGCGCCCGTTCTCGCCCAACGTGCGAAAGAAGGGATGATGCGCAACCTCGACCGAACCGTCGGCGTTTACGACGCCGAGCGCACCACTCTCGTTCGGATACAGGGTATGAGACTCGAAGCGTCCCGCTTCGTTCGGGTCCCACCAGCGGCGCAAGTCGGCGTCGAATGATATCGCGCCTTCAGCAGAGATCGTGATCGGCCAAGTGCACAACAGGAGCATGCAGACATACAGAAAATGGACCGGCGAAGGTCCCATCCTCGTTGCTGTCGTCAGAGCTTTTTGGTCCACAAACACGATCCCTTGACCTGAATCTCTAAGATCAACGCTTAGCCGAGATGACGGGCAAGGAACCGCTCCATAGCATCTTGCTCGAACAATGGCATCTCGGTATGGCGGCCAGGATTGATGTGCAGCGACTTCTCTTTCGATGCAAACGCTTCGTACATCGCGAGCACACCCTCGAGCTTTACGAACTGATCGTTCCACTGATGGAAGTACAGGAGCGGCACTTCGATGCGAAGCGCAGCCGCCTTCATCGCCTCAGGATCGAGCGTATCGTTGAAACCGAAGAGGCCGAAGATTGCGGCTGAAATGCGCTTCTCTGCAGCCACGAACGGAACGCCGTAGCGCGTGCCGAGCGATACGCCATAATAGGCAACGGGTCCACCGGCTCCGATCTCAGGAAGCTGCTGCAAGTAGTTCAACGTGATGCCCCAGTCTTCGACCGACTGAGGCGTCGCCGCGTGCGTGCGGCGTGTCATCTCCGCCAGTCCCAACCTGCGGCGTGTTTCCGCGATGTTCTCCGGCAAGAACTCCTCCGATGCACGCTCACCATGATTCGGCTGATCGATCGCAGCGACCGCATAGCCGCGCCGCACGAAGCGCTCGGCGAGCGCGACGAGCTTCTCGGACTTCTTACTTCCGCCGCCGCCATGCCCCATGAGTACGAGGGGCCGCGGACCTTCTGCGCCGTCAGGCATCCACAGTGCGCAAGGAATCGGCTCGCGGCCACCATCGATGGAGAAGATTCGCTCCTTGACGGTCACGGGTGTGCTCGACTTTGCGGTTGCCTCGCCGGCGCCGAGCAAGAAGGCCCCGACTGTAGCGCTCGAGGCCAGGAACGTGCGTCGATCGAAGCTCGCGCTCGCACCTAGGACGTCACGTGCGGTCGGTCTGTTCATGAGTTCAAAGTCTCCTGAAGGATCTACTATCCATCGCTATTCGCCTCGAGTGCCGCTCCACTTTGCGGGTAGGGATCCGGCGGCGGCGGCCCGAAAACCCTAGCGCGATCCACGCGGTACGGCTGGTAGAAGTCAGGTGCAGAGGGGCGGTCTGGTTTGACGCGTTGGCGCACCGTATCGGGGTCGAGCGACTCCTCGGTCCAACTTTTCCCGGCCGGGGTGAGAAAGATTTGATGGTATCGAAGCTTCAGAATCTTCCATTCACCGTTCTGCTTCAGATACTCCATTTCATACTTACCCCAATTCCAAAGACCGGTGACGCGCTTGCCTCCGTCGCGCGCGAGCCGCAATGTCGACATGCCCGGACTCAACCACACGGCGCGCGCGCGCTCGCCCGCCGCATCGATCTCGAGCGCAGGATTCGAGGCCATGTGCATGGATACCGTACCTGCCGGACGCGGCCGCTCGCTCCTATCGGCGTTGGGATCATCGCCGAAACGCCACCGCACCGGCGCGGTCTTCCCCACGAGCACTCCCTTGTTGCTGATCTCGATCTCCACCTCGTCGCTGTCGGCAAAAAGATCGACGATCTTCTGCGATGCGCCCATGTTGATGTAGTGCACGTAGAGCGCCTGCAGCTTCTCGATCTCCACGCGGTCGGTCAAATAGCGACTCTGCTTCTCGAGCTGCCCGAGCCGCTGCTCGACCGCGGCGAGCTGCGCCGATGCATCCGAAGCGCTCGGACGCAATAGCGTTGCCGCAGCAACGCCGAGGAGCACGAGGAGGACGTAGAGCAAGAGCTTGCTAAAGGAGGCCATAGGTGTTCTTCATCCCGAACGTAGATGTGTAAAGAATGCTCGAAGGGTCCTTAGCTGGACTCGAATGGGCGCCCCTGTACATCTTCTTATCAATTCGATCTCGCCGAGCAGCTAATCAGCGAATCCGACTGGCTGTATATACGAGAGGGAGAGACGGCGTTATACCAAAATTCAAATAACCGTTATTCGTGTACCGAACATTGATTAGATGTAGTCTCGTGCGACATTGTACGTGTTACGTACCATTTGCCCGCATAAGATCTTTAGGGGGATCCCTCAGTGGCTTTCAAACACACACGTGTGCTGCGCCCGCGCCTGGGCTCACGCATGACCCACAGCGCTCTGGCTCTCGCTCTGATTCCCGCATTGAGCATGGGACAAGACGCGACCGAGAGCATGGTGCCGGAAGAAGTCGTCGTCACCGGAAGCCGCATACGCGGCGTCGACATCGTCGGCTCCACGAGCATCTCGCTCGGTCGCGAGCTCATCGACGTCGTGCCCGCGATCACGACCTCGGACCTCATGCGCAACGTCCCGCAGGTGATCAATCTCGGCGCGGACGAGACCCACCGCGGCGTCCAAGGCGGCCAAGGCAATACGACATTCGCGAGCGGCGTGAACCTGCGCGGCATCGGCGGCAACACGACGTTGCTGCTATTCGACGGACGGCGCATGGCTCCGCAAGGTGGACGAGGCGTCTACTTCGACCCGAACCTCATTCCGACCATCGCCATCGAGCGCGTCGAAGTCGTGCCCGACGGCGCATCCGCCATCTACGGCTCGGACGCGATCGCCGGCGTCGTGAACCTGATTTCTCGCAAAGAGTTCGTAGGCGCCGAAGTCCGAGCGCAGTACGGCTTCGCCGACGACTACGACAAGCACTCCTACTCTGCCATCGCCGGCCTCGACTGGGGCTGGCTGGGTGGCGGCAACCTCGTCATCGCAGCGGAGCGCTCCGGACATCCGAACCTGCGCGGGGAAGATCGCGACTTCTATTCGTCTGATCTACGCGCGCGCGGCGGCCAGGACTTCCGCACCAATCTTTGCAACCCAGGCACGATCGTCGTGGGCGGCCAGAACTACGCCATTCCCGCCGGTCAGAATGGCGTGGGACTCGACCCAGCATCTTTGGTGCCGGGCACGAGGAACCTGTGTGACGATGCGAAGAACACGGATCTCATTCCGGATCAGCAGCGCAACAGTGTGATGCTGAACATGACTCAGCGTCTCACTGATTCGATCGAGGTGTTCACGCAAGGCTTCTATTCCGAGCGCGACTACAAGATCCGCGGGATACTCAAGAACTCCGTCTCGCGGGCGACGCTGACGGTTCCGAACACCAATCCCTACTTCGTATCACCCGACCCGAGTGCCACTTCGGTTCTCGTGAACTATCGATTCCCGGAGGAATTCGGCATCAGCTATCAGGACGGCTTCGATCGCACCTTTCAGATAACGGCCGGGGGCACGATCGATCTGCCCGCGGACTGGAAGGTCACCGCGACGGCGGGATACGGAAAGAACCAGAACCTGTTCCGCGACAACAATCTGATCCACACGCCTGCCCTGAACGCTGCGTTGCAGAGCAGCGATCCGGCCACTGCGCTCAATCCTTTCGGCGACGGCGCGAGCTCACCCGAATCCGTCTATGCCTCTTTCCGCTCGTACACCACCAACTACGGCTACAACACGCGTAAGACGGCGTCCCTCGACGCCGACGGTCCGCTGTTCGCGTTGCCGGGCGGCGAAGTGCGGCTCGCGGCAGGCTACGACCATGTCGATGACGAGCACACGGGTCGGCAGCGAAGCACCGCCGGCGCCATCACGCCGCGCGAGATGGGCCGAACGATCGACAGCGTCTACGCCGAGCTATTCGTGCCAGTCGTCGGGGATCCGAACTCCGTCTCCGGTATACGCAAGCTCGATCTGTCGTTGGCCGTTCGCTATGACGACTACAGCGACGTCGGTTCGACGACGAACCCGAAGTACGGCGTGACGTGGGCGCCGATCGATGGACTGCGCCTGAAAGCCAGTTACGGCACGTCATTTCGTGCACCGACTCTCGGTGACTTGCTGCCGGAGGTGTTGATTTACGAGCGCCAGCTCGTCGATCCCGCTTCCCCGACAGGCATGTCGACCGGCCTACTGTACAGCGGCGGCAATCCGAACTTGGATCCTGAGACCGCGACCACGCGCTCCTTCGGCGTCGAGTTCGAACCTTATGCGCTCCCGGGCGCGCGCATCGCCGTCAACTACTTCGACGTCGAGTACCGCGATCAGACACTCTCGCTGTATGGGCTGGCCAGTGCGCTCCTGCAGAACACCTATTACAACCGTTACATCCAACGCAATCCGACACCGGCTGAGATCGACGCGTTCCTGGCAGGCGGAAGGGTAAATGGCGCGATCAATCCCAGCGTGATCACCTTCCTCGGCTTTACGCAAACGCAGAACTTGGCCATCACGATCGCCAAAGGATTCGACTATCAGTTGAGCTACGTATGGAACACGAACGTCGGCGACTTCGATGCGGCCGTCTATGGCACCCAGTACACGAAGTACATGACGGCCCCTGCCGCCGGCGCACCTGCCGTCGACGTACTCAACACCATAGACACTCCGCCGAAGACGCGCTTGCGTGCCGATCTCGGATGGAACAACGGCTCCTGGCGCGTATCGACTCGCCTCAACTGGATCGGCGCCTACGACAACAACCTTGTGCGCCCGACAGAACGCGTGGACGCAACGAAGATCGTCGACTTTCATACCGACTACCGGTTCGATAGCGACGGTGGTGCGCTCTCCGGCCTGACGATCGCACTCGACATCGAAAACGTCTTCGATACCGAGCCCGAGTTCGTGAACCAGATCGGCGGCTTCGATGCGCAAGTAGCAAGCGCGATCGGTCGCATGGTCAGCGTCTCGTTGCGCAAACGCTGGTGACATCGATCTCGGAGCCGGCGAACGAGCGCCGCGCACCGATTGGATGACTCGGGGGTCCCTCTAGGGGCCCCCGATCTCACACAACTCCAAGACCTGCCTCCACATCTGCGCACAACTGCTCGCGATCGGCGGGTGAGAGCCCGCCGTCGTCGCGAATGCGCTTGAACGCGCGCGCCATTCGCTTGCGGGTCTCCGCGTCGATCGATTCCGAGACATGGGCGTCCGAGATCGCACCGACGACGAGCGCTTCGCGGCGTGCGTGG
>Ga0079224_100000293_pt1 | contig 45801 bp, 39 predicted proteins | sample Stecom2015_FD_80414 | JGI IMG/M metagenome (GOLD analysis project Ga0079224, IMG submission 80414) | Agricultural soil microbial communities from Utah to study Nitrogen management - Steer compost 2015 | ecosystem: Environmental > Terrestrial > Soil > Agricultural land | place: USA: Utah... | reverse complement strand
CTGGTTCGGGGTCAACGAGGGCAACGCCCCACCCGACCCGTCCGCGCCCCCGATGCGGACGACGGGAGTCTGCGCGGGCGGTTCGGCCGGGGCGCGCAGCAACAGCGTGGCCACGATCGCCGCGACGGGCAGAGCCAGCACGGCGACGAGCGCAAGCGCCCTCGGTGTCGGTGTCATGCGTCCCACCCTCCTCACGAACGACGAAGCCCGGATGAGCCGAAGATGAAGAAGTTCTCATCCTCGCCCACCCGGGCCTGTCGTCGCGAGGTGGCGATGCGCGATCAGCTGCGCGTGGCCACCGCCACCCGTACCTTGTCGCCGTCGCCGACCGCGCCGGCGAACCCGTCGGCGACCGGCGCGTAGGACACCTCGACGGCCAGCGTCTCCGAGGCGACGAAGCTCTCGTGGGCGGCCACGGCCCTGGCGACCTCCTCGGGGGCGTCGACGGTCAGCGCGATGCGGTCGGCCACGTCGAAACCGGCATCCTTGCGTGCCTGCTGCACCACCCGCACCAGGTCGCGGGCCACGCCCTCGGCCGCGAGCTCGGCGGTCACGTCGGTGTCGAGCAGGACGAGCCCCGATCCGCCGGGCAGTTCGCCCGCCACACCGTCACCCGAGGCGACGAGCCTGCGCTCGTACTCACCCTCGACGAGCTCGATGCCGGCCGCGACGACCGCACCCTCGGCGTTCGTGGTCCAGTCGCCGGACTTGACCGCCTTGATGACGGTCTGCACGTCCTTGCCCAGGCGCGGTCCCGCGACCCGGGCGTTGACGGCGACCTCGAACCCACCGTGCGCGGCGACGTCCGTGGTCAGTTCGACCGCCTTGACGTTGACCTCGTCACGGACGATGTCGGCGAACGGACGCAGCAGCTCGGCGTCGTCGGAGGCCACGAGCAGCGACGCGAGCGGCAGCCGCACGCGCAGCTTGTTCGCCTTGCGCAGCGACAGCGCCGTCGAGCACACCTGGCGCACCCGGTCCATCGCCGTGACCAGCTCGGTGTCGGCGGGCAGGTCGGCGACGTCGGGCCAGTCGGTCAGGTGCACCGAACGGCCCCCGGTCAGCCCACGCCACACGGCCTCGGTCGTCATCGGCAGCAACGGCGCGGCCGTGCGGCACACGAGTTCCAGCACGGTGTGCAGCGTGTCGATGGCCGCCTGGTCGCCCTCCCAGAACCGGTCCCGCGACCGGCGCACGTACCAGTTGGTCAGCACCTCGAGGTAGTCCCGCAACGTCGCGCAGGCGCCCGCGATGTCGCAGTCGTCGAGTGCGGACTGCACGTCCGTGATCAGTTCGCGGGTCTTGGCCAGGACGTAACGGTCGAGCACGTGCCGCGAGGGCTGCTTGCCGGCCCGAGCCATCGCTTCAGCATCGGTGACCGATGTTCCCTCGACGCCCTCGGCCCGCGCGTACAGCGCCAGGAAGTAGTACGAGTTCCACAGCGGCAGGACGGCCTGCCGCACGGCGTCGCGGATGCCCTTCTCGGTGACGACGAGGTTGCCGCCCCGCAGGATCGGGCTGGCCATGAGGTACCAGCGCATCGCGTCCGACCCGTCCCGGTCGAACACCTCGTTCACGTCCGGGTAGTTGCGCAGCGACTTCGACATCTTCTGCCCGTCGGAGCCGAGCACGATGCCGTGCGAGACACACGTGCGGAACGACGGCCGGTCGAACAGTGCCGTCGCCAGCACGTGCAGCGTGTAGAACCAGCCGCGGGTCTGGCCGATGTACTCGACGATGAAGTCGCCGGGGTAGTGATGCTCGAACCAGTCGGCGTTCTCGAACGGGTAGTGCACCTGGGCATACGGCATCGACCCGGAGTCGAACCACACGTCGAGCACGTCCGGCACCCGGCGCATCGTCGAGGCCCCCGTCGGGTCGTCCGGGTTCGGGCGCGTCAGCTCGTCGATGTACGGCCGGTGCAGGTCGGTCGGCCGCACCCCGAAGTCGCGTTCGAGCTCGTCGAGCGAGCCGTAGACGTCGATGCGCGGATGCGCCGGGTCGTCGGAGACCCACACCGGGATCGGTGTGCCCCAGTAGCGGTTACGGGAGATCGACCAGTCGCGCGCGTTCTCGAGCCACTTGCCGAACTGCCCGTCCTTGACGTGCTCCGGATACCACGTGATCTGCTGGTTCAGCTCGACCATGCGGTCCTTGAACTCGGTGACCGCCACGAACCACGACGACACGGCGCGGTAGATCAGCGGGTTGCGGCACCGCCAGCAGTGCGGATAGCTGTGCTCGTAGGTCTCGTGCCGCAGCAGGATCGCCCCCTGCCGCTCGGCCGAACCGGTGCCGTTCTTGAGGTCGCGGATGATGTTCGGGTTGGCCTCGAACACCTGCTGGCCCTCGTAGTCGGACACCTGGGAGTCGAACCGGCCCTTGGAGTCGACCGGCGTGACGGGCGTGACCCCCGCGGCGTCGGTGACGACCTTGTCCTCCTCACCGTAGGCCGGTGCGATGTGGACGATGCCCGTACCGTCGTCGGTCGTCACGTAGTCGGCCGACAGGATCCGGTGCGCGTTCTCGCTTCCCACGAAGTACGGGAACGGCGGCGCGTACCGCAGCCCCAGCAGTTGCTCGCCCGTGTACCGCGCGACGACGGCCGGATCCTCGCCCAGTTCCTTGGCGTAGGCCGCGACACGGTCCTCGGCGAGCAGGAACCGCTTGCCCGGCAGGGTCGCGGGCGCGACGACGACGTAGCGCACCTCCGGGTGCACGGCCGTCGCCTGGTTCGACGGCAGGGTCCACGGTGTGGTGGTCCAGATCAGCAGGTAGGTGCCGGCCAGCTCGTCGCCGATCCCCGCGCCGGCCTCGTCCCCACCCTCGATGCGGAAGCCGACGGTGACGGCCGGGTCCTGACGCGACTGGTAGACCTCGTCGTCCATCCGCAGCTCGTGGTTGGACAGCGGCGTCTCGTCGCGCCAGCAGTACGGCAGGACCCGGTACCCCTCGTAGACGAGCCCCTTGTCCCACAGCTGCTTGAACGCCCAGATCACCGATTCCATGTAGGTGACGTCGAGCGTCTTGTAGTCGTGGTCGAAGTCGACCCACCGCGCCTGGCGGGTGACGTACTCCTGCCACTCGGCGGTGTAGCGCAGCACCGACTCCCGGCACGCCCGGTTGAACTCGGCGATGCCCATCTCGTCGATCTGCGACTTGTCGGTGATGCCGAGCTGCCGTTCGGCCTCCAACTCGGCGGGCAGACCGTGGGTGTCCCAGCCGAAGCGGCGTTCGACCCGCTTGCCCCGCATCGTCTGGTAGCGGGGAACGATGTCCTTGACGTAGCCGGTCAGCAGGTGGCCGTAGTGCGGCAGGCCGTTGGCGAACGGCGGGCCGTCGTAGAAGACGTACTCGTTGTCGCCGTTCGTGCCCGCGTCCCGCGCCTCGACGGTGGACTGGAAGGTGCGGTCGCTCTCCCAGTACGCCAGAACGTCCCGCTCCAGCGCGGGGAACGACGGCTGGGAGGGGACCTCGTCGGCGGGCTGGTCGCCGACGGACGCCTTGGGATACATCCGGTGTGCTCCTCGCGGAAATGTCCGTGTTGCCGTACGGGCCGCACGCGGCCCACACGGGGACGACCCGGCGCCGTGAGGCGCACGTTCCGCGGTACCACCCCGCTTGCCCGCGCGCGGACGCGCGGGCCTCTCGTTCGGCGGCTGTGACGGGCCGCTGCCGTCCGGTTCTACTGAGGCCGATGCCGGGACGCCCGTGCCGGGGCACTGCTGCCCCGTCGGCGTCCCGCTACTGCCCGTTCTTCCGGAAGCTCCCCGGTGATGGCCGGATCGTCGCCATATGCATCCAGGTTAACGGGTCCCTCCGGACCCCGTCCGACCAGGCTCGCCGTCACCCTGCCTCGTCGGCCCCGCCCCGGCGGCGCGGTTCAGGCGGTCGGGGTGGGGCGGTCGTTTGGGGAGGTGGTGTTCAGGCTTCGGCACGTTCGCGGCTGCGCCGGGCCAGGGTGGCGTCGGGCCAGCAGCGGCCGCAGGGGCTGAATCCGAGCTCGCGGGCTTCGCGCACCGGCAGGGGAATCGTCTCGCGCGTCTGCAGCCAGGTGCAGTCGGTGAGGTGATAGCGCGGACGTTCGTCGACCACCACGACCTCGTCCTCGAGCACCGACACGATGCGCACGTCCTCGGCGGCCGCCCGTTCCTCGGCGGGTTCGGCGTCCGGGTCGTCCAGTTCCCCGGACGAGGCCAGCAGCGCGGTCGACGCGGCCGGATCGATCTCCTCGTCCTCGGAATCGGCGTCCTCGATGTCCTCGACGTCCTCGGGGTCCTCGGCGTCCTCGGTGTCCTCCACAGCCCTCCCGGCCTTCGAGGACGCCGTCCCGACTGCCTCGTCGGCCTCTTCGGCATCGCCGGCGCGGTCAGCGCGGTCGGAGGCTTCGGTGTCCGAGGCGTCGGCCGTGTCCTCGGCGGAGTCGGCCGCGCGCAGGGCCCGGCGGCGACGCCACCAGTCGATCAGCAGCAGGATGCCGGCGACGACCGAGACGCCGAGCGAGATCCACGCCCACAGCGACTCGGCGGTGATCAGGGCGGCGACCACGAGGCCGAGCGCGCCCAGCACGAGAATCAGAACGATGTAGAGCACAGTGAATTACAACACGAGAACGACAGAGACGGTCCCGGCCCCTTCCACAGGGTGCCGGAACCGTCTCTGTCAGTGAGCACGACGAGTGCGGGAGCCGCTGGTTCAGCCGGCCTCGGCGCGCGGGCCGAACGAGTAGCCCTGGCCGCTGCTGGACGAACCGCTGCTCGAGCTGCTGCTGGAGCTGCTCGACGAATCCGACGACGAGGTGGACGCGGATGCGGGGGCCGCGGAACCACGATCGTCCAGTTCCCGCAGCTGCGACTCCAGGAAGCCCCGGAGACGGGTGCGGTACTCCCGCTCTATGGTGCGCAGCTCCTCGATCTTCTTGTTGAGCGCGCCCTTCTCGGTGTTCAGGTTGTTCATCGTCTCGGTGTACTTGCGCTGCGCCTCGCGATCCAACGTGGTCGCCTTGTCGCGCGCCTGACGCTCGAGCGTCTCCGCCCTGGTCCTCGCGTCGTTGAGCATGCTCTCGGCGCGCGTACGCGCCTCGTTGACCATCGAGTCCGCCTTGGAGCGGGCGTCGGAGAGCAACTGCTCGGACTTGGTCCTGGCCTCGGCGAGCATGCCGTCGGACTCGGTCTTGGCCTCGGCGGTCAGCCGGTCGGCCATCTCCTGGGCCAGGCCGAGCACCTTCGCGGCCTGGACGTTGGGCTCGCCGTTCTCACCACCGAGCAGGCCCGCGGCCGTGGCCTGCGTCTGCTCGGTCGACGACGGGGGCGGCACCGGGGCGAGCCGCCGCGAGGGGGCCTCGTCACGCTGCGGCGCGGCCTGCTGGGCCGCGGGCGCCGAGGCACCGGCCTTCGCCGACTCCAGCTCACCGCGGGTCGACTCGAGCTCGGCGTCGAGCTGCTCCACCTGCTGGCGCAGCTCGTTGTTGTCCTCGATCAACCGGGCAAGTTCAGTCTCCACCAGGTCGAGGAACGCATCCACCTCGTCCTCGTTGTAGCCCCGCTTGCCGATAGGCGGCTTGCTGAACGCGACGTTATGCACGTCAGCAGGGGTCAACGACATCAGATCACCTCACGCACTCCATGGGCTGTCGGACGATCCGGGTTCCCCGTCACCCGGGTAGCGCCAGTTGCATCAGTATGAACACAACCAACAGCAGCACCATAATTGATAGGTCCAGGCCCACGCCGCCTATCCGCACGATCGGAATAACACGTCGCACGAGCTTGACCGGTGGGTCCGTCACTGTGTAGATGCTCTCGACCGCGACCGCAACCCCTCCCATGGGCCGCCATTCGCGGGCGAAAGCCCGTACGAGCTCGACGACGATCCGCGCCGTGAGCAAGAGCCAGAAGACAAAGAGCAGCCAATACAAGACCATCCGGACCGCATCCACGCCGCCACTCTAGCCACAAGCGGCGCACTTGTCGGCCACCGGGATACGCCGAGTCAGCGCCGGAGGAACAAACCGCCCTCGGCGATGCGCCTGCGGTCCTCGGCCGAGACGTCGACATCCGGTGGTGAGAGCAAGAACACCTTGTTGGTCACGCGGTCCATCGAGCCGCGCAGAGCGAACGCCAGACCGGCGGCGAAGTCGACGACCCGCTTGGCGTCCGCATTGTCCATTTCGGTCAGATTGATGATCACGGGCGTGCCGTCGCGGTACGCCTCGCCGATCTCCCGTGCCTCGGTGTAGCTCGTCGGGTGCAGCGTGCGGATCCGGCTGAGCGGGTCCCGGCCTGCCGCGTTCTGCCGCGTGGGCGGCTCCGGCGCGGGCCGCAGCCGGGTCACGGGCTCGGGCTGCCGGTCGACGGCGAGCGCGCCGTGCACCGAGGCTTCCGACGACCCGGACGCCGCCGGAGCCGGGGACACGGGCCGCCGGGTCCGCGCCGGTTCGGGCTCGTCGAACTCGTCCATCACGTGATACCGCGACCGCCCCCTGCGGGGCGGCTCGTCGTAGTCGGCGTCGCGGTAATCGGCCCGATCGGCACGGTCGCCGCGTTCGACACGTTCGTAGCCGTCGTACGCGTAGCCTTCGTAGCCGTCGTAGTCCTCGAACGAGTCGTACGGGTCACGGCCGCCGTCGGAGTAGCCCCGCCGGTAGTCGTCGTAGTAGTCGTCCTCGGCAGGGACCATTCCGAAGTAGGCCTTCAGCTTGTGCAGCGTGCTCATGCCTCTCCCTCGCCCGCACGGTCTCGCCCCCACCCCTGACGCTGAGTCACCGACGAACGCCACTGTGGGTGAACCTCTCTATGGCGAGGCTAGACGTCGCCCGCCGAGCAACGCGGTTCCGACACGCACACAAGTCGAGCCGTGCGCCACGGCCTGCTCGAGATCTCCACTCATACCGGCCGAAAGTTCCGTTGCGTCGGGATGATCACGCCTCACCCTCGCGTGGGCCTCGGCGAGTCGTGCGAACGCCGGCTCGGGGTCCTGCCCCAGCGGTGCCACCGCCATGACTCCCCGCAACCGCAGCTGCTCACCCGACCGAGCGATGAGGTCGGCGAGTGCCGGCAGGTCCGGCAGCGGGCAGCCGCCGCGGCGTTCCGCCTCGTCCGGCGAGTCCAGGCTCGCCTGGATCAGCACGTCGAGGGGGCCCGACGTCTCGCCGCGGTCCTGGGCGTTGCGCACCGCCTTGGCCAGTGCTTCGGCCAGTCGCGGGGAGTCCACGGACTGCACCTCGTGGGCCCAGCGCACCACCGACCTGGCCTTGTTGCGCTGCAACCGGCCGACCATGTGCCAACGTGCCGGGGCCTCGGGGCGCAGCGCGGCCACCTCGGCCGCCTTCGGCCCGGCCTCCTGGTCCCGGTTCTCCGCCAGGTCGGTCATGCCCAGATCGGTCAGCAGTGCCGCGTCCGAGGCGGGGAAGGTCTTCGTGACGGCGACGAGGCGCACCTCGCCGGGACCGCGCCCGGCCGCGGCACAGGCGGCGTCGATGCGTGCCCGCACGGCGCGCAGGGACTCGGCGAGTTCCGCGCGTCGCTGCTCCTGGTCCGCCGGTTCGCCCGCCGGGCCCGCCGCGTTGTGGTCCACGCTCATGCCTCGATCCACGTCAACGCCGCCAGCCTGCCGGAGGGCTGGTCCCTGCGATGGCTGAACAGGGTCTCGTCCTCGACGGTGCATCGCGGGTCGACGCCGATCTTGCCGACGCCGAGGTCGGCGAGCTGGCGCCACAGGCCGGCGCGCAGGTCGAGCGCGGCCGTGCCCTTGGCGCTCGTGCAGCGGCTGCCCGGCAGGTGTGCCTCCACGTCGTCGGCCATGTCGGCGGGAACCTCGTAGCAGGATCCGCAGACCGACGGCCCGAGCAGCGCCTCGGTGCGCGAGGGTTCGGCGCCCACCGAGCGCATCGCCTCGATCGCGGCGGGCACGACGCCCACCCGCGCGCCCACCCGGCCCGCGTGCACGGCCGCCACGACGCCGGCCTCGGCGTCGCCGAGCAGCACCGGTACGCAGTCGGCCACGAGGACGACGGGCACCACGCCCGGGGTTGCGGTGACGAGCGCGTCGGTCGCCTCGGCGGGTTCGGTCTCAGTGCCGTCGACGATCGTCGCGGTCCGGCCGTGGACCTGTTCCATCCACGCGAGGCGATCCTCCGTGAGCCCGAGTTCGGTGGCCAGCCGCGCGCGGTTGGCGCGCACGGCCTCCGGATCGTCCCCGACGTGCAGGCCGAGGTTGAACGAGTCGTAGGGCGGCCGGGAGAACCCGCCGGCCCTCGTCGTGATCACGCGCCGGATGCGCACGGATGTGGTCCCTTTCCCTCGGAGCGTTCGGCCGGACGAGCACCTCGAGCTTAAGCCGTGTCCCGTGGGCACCGTCCGTGCCGTGCCGCGTGCGGCACGGGACGCGGCACACGAGGAGGGCCACCGTGTTCGGAAGTCCGGAGACGGTGGCCCTCGTCGTGTTCTGGTGTGTCGGTGTTCTGGTGTGTCGGTGTTCTGGTGTGTCGGTGTTCTGGTGCTTCGGTGCCGGGCTCAGCGCCGCATGAACGGGGGCACGTCGACCTCGTCGTCGGCCGGGTCCTCGGTCACCGGCTGGGTGCCGCCGGGCAGTCCGGTCTGCGGCCGGGGTGCCGACGGCTGAGCCTGTTGTGCCGACTGCTGGGCCTGGTGCGGCGACGGCTGAGTCGGCTGCGAGGACGTCGACCCGGTCACCGGCGGCTGGGGTCGGGTCTGTGCCGACTGCTGCGTGCTCGGCACGGGCTGCGCCCCGGCCTGCTGCACGGGCGCGTGCCCGTTGCCGGCGCTCGCGGCCGCCTGGTTGCTGTCCCCCGCGGGGCCTGCACCGCCCTGAGCCGATGCCGAGCCGTTGCCCTGCGCGGGGGCCTGAGCCTGCGCGGTGCCGTTGCCGTTGCCGGTGCCGGTGCCGTTGCCCTGGGCGCCGCCTGCGGGCGCCGAACCGCCGACCTGGCCCGCCTCGGCGGTCGCCGTCGACCCGTTGGACGTCAGCGTGCCCGGATCCAGCTTCTTGTGGGTCGGCGTGCCCGCGTCGAACCCGGCGGCGATCACCGTCACGCGGACCTCGTCACCGAGCGAGTCGTCGATGATGGTTCCGAAGATGATGTTCGCCTCGGGGTGCGCGGACTCCTGGACCAGCGACGCCGCCTCGTTGATCTCGAACAGGCCCAGGTCGGACCCGCCCGCGATCGACAGCAGCGCCCCGTGCGCACCGTCCATGGACGCCTCGAGCAGCGGTGAGTTGATCGCCTTCTCCGCGGCCTGCACGGCGCGACCCTCGCCACGCGCCGAGCCGATGCCCATGAGTGCGCTGCCCGCTCCCGACATCACGCTCTTGACGTCGGCGAAGTCGAGGTTGATCAGACCCGGCGTGGTGATCAGGTCGGTGATGCCCTGGACACCGGACAGCAGTACCTCGTCGGCCGAACGGAACGCGTCCATCAGCGAGACACCGATGTCACCGAGCTGGAGCAGTCGGTCGTTGGGGATGACGATGAGCGTGTCGCACTCGTTGCGCAGCTCCTGGATCCCGTCCTCGGCCTGCTTGCCGCGGCGCTTGCCCTCGAACGAGAACGGCCGCGTGACCACACCGATCGTCAGGGCGCCCAGTTTGCGCGCGATCTGGGCCACGACCGGAGCGCCACCGGTACCCGTGCCACCGCCCTCGCCCGCGGTCACGAACACCATGTCGGCGCCCTTGAGGACCTCCTCGATCTCCTCGCGGTGGTCCTCGGCGGCCTGCTGGCCCACCTCGGGTGCGGCACCCGCACCCAGGCCGCGGGTCAGTTCCCGGCCGATGTCGAGCTTGACGTCCGCGTCGGACATCAGCAGTGCCTGGGCGTCGGTGTTCACCGCGATGAACTCGACACCCTTGAGGCCGACCTCGATCATGCGGTTCACGGCGTTCACGCCGCCGCCGCCGATACCGACGACCTTGATCACCGCGAGGTAATTGTGCGGGGGCGTCATCGGGTTCGCCTTCCTGATCGTGGTGCTTGTCCCTGGCTCGCGCTGGATGTCGACTGCGGATTCCCGGAACAACCCTCAACCTCAAGTTGAAGGTTAGACTTATGTCAACTACCAACGTTGCGGTAGGACGGTAGGCATCGTGAGCGCTCGAATCCAGGCGCCACGCCGCGTGTCGCCGGGATGTTTACGCCACAATCCCGTCACCGGCCACCGGCTCCCGTCCCGGGACCGCTTGCCGTGTAAGGGAATTCGCCTTTCCTGCCGAAGGACCCCGTCTCAGGACACCGTGGGCAGCTCGGGACTCGACACGTCGTAGGTCTTGCCCTTGCGGGTCATGAGCGCACCGAGGACCTGTGCCTTGCGTTCGCTGTCCTCGGCGTTGCCCCAGCGCACCGTCTTGCCCGAGCGCAGGGTGAACTCGACGCTGCCGGGCGTGTCGGCCCTCCACCGCGTCACCTTGTCGGCCAGGTCCTCCGGCAACGCCTTGCGGACCTCGATCACCGCACGGGTCTCCGGATTGTCCGGGGCCACTTCGGACAGTGAGAACTCGGGAAGTCCCTTGGGGCGCTCGGAAACCTGCTTGTACACCACGCCGCCGACGTCCACGAGATACAGCGTCGAACCGGTGTCGTAGATCCCGGCCGGCGTGCGTTCGGTAACCGCGATCTCGATCGTCGACGGCCAGGAGCGGGACACGTCCACGGTGGCGATTCCGGGGATCTCGGCGACCCGCTCGGCGATGGCGTCGGTGTCGACGCGCAACATCGCCCGCCGTTCCGGCACCTGCGCGGCCGTGCGGATCTGACCCGCGGGCACGTCGCCCGCCCCGACGACCTCGACCGAGCGCACCCCGAGCAGCGAGGTGAACAGCAGGACGTAGGCGATCCCGAGCACGGTCAGCACGCTGAGGACGGCGATCCAGCGGCGTCGCAGCGCCCTGCCACGGGAGACCACGTCCCCCTTCGGCACGCCGTTCCGCGCTCCCCTGCCGCCCCCGCGCACGGATCGCAGCAGACCGGAGAGCCGGGACGACCCGGAACGTGCGGCGGACCCGCCCGCACGGCCACGCCCGCCGCGCTGCAACGCACGCTCGGCGGGACGGCCGCCACGGCGATCACCGCGTCCCGGTCTCGTCGTCGTCATGTCCGTGTCCGTTCCCGCTCCGTCCGTGTCTTCCGTCCGTCCATGTCTGCTGCCGGCGGTGCGTGTCCCTGCCGCGTGTGCGGCCGGTTCGTCAGGCTCGGCGCCGGTCCAGTTCGGCGAGGATCTCCGGGCCGAGCTGGGTGACGTCGCCCGCCCCCATCGTCACGAGCAGGTCGCCCGGCTCGACGAGGTCGGCCGCGAGCGTCGCCGCCCGGTCGAACGCCGGTTCGTAGTGCACCCTGGCTCCGGTGATCCGCTCGGCGATGAGCTCGCCGCTGACGCCCGGTTTCGGCTCCTCGCGGGCTCCGTACACGTCGAGCAGGATGACCTCGTCCGCCAGGCCGAGTGCCGTGGCGAACTCGTCGGCGAACGCTTCGGTGCGGGAGTACAGGTGCGGCTGGAACACCACCACGACCCGGCCGCCCGCCGCGGCGTGCCGCACGGCCCGCAGTTGGGCGTCGACCTCGGTCGGATGGTGGGCGTAGTCGTCGTAGACCCGCACGTCGCCCGCCCGGCCCTTGAACTCGAAACGCCTGCGCACCCCGCCGAACACGGCGAGACCGGCCAGCAGTCCCTCCAGCGGCGCGCCGAGCTCCAGACCGGCCAGCAGTGCGGCGACCGCGTTGAGCGCCATGTGCTCACCCGGCACCGTCACGCGCACCTCGAGCTCCTCGCCACCGAGTGCCAGGCGTACCGTGCCGCCCTCGTCGGCGGGCTCGTAGGCCACGACGCGGGCATCCTGCTCCCCCGTCGCGGAGCGTCCGTACCGCAGCACACGCACGCCCGCCTGCTCGGCGCGGGCGGCAAGTTCGGCCGCCGCGGCGTCGTCGGCGCACACCACGAGCGCGCCTCCCGGAGCGATCCGGTCGAGGAACTCGGTGAACACCGACACGTACGCCTCGACGGTGCCGTGGTGGTCGAGGTGGTCGGGTTCGACGTTGGTCACGACCGCGACGTCCGGCGTGTAGCTCAGGAACGACCCGTCGCTCTCGTCGGCCTCGGCGACGAACAGCCCGCCCTCGCCGTGGTGGGCGTTCGCACCGGACTCGTTGAGGTCACCCCCGATGGCGAACGACGGGTCGAGCCTGCAGTGCTGCAGTGCCACGGTGAGCATGGACGTGGTCGAGGTCTTGCCGTGCGTGCCCGCGATACAGGCCACCCGGTGACCCTCCATCAGTGCGGCGAGCGCCTCGGCACGGTGCAGCACCGGGATGCCGCGGGCCCGCGCCGCCGCGAGCTCCGCGTTGTCCTCGCGGATGGCGGTGGACACCACCACGGCCGTGGGCTCGCCGCCGCTGAGTTCGAGGTTCTCCGCGGCCTGCCCCATAGCGAGGTGGGCGCCCTGCGCCCTGAGGGTGAGGAACGCCCGCGATTCCTTGGCATCCGAGCCGGACACCTCGGCGCCGCGCGCGAGCAGGATGCGGGCGATCCCACTCATGCCCGCGCCGCCGATGCCGATCAGGTGCGCGCGCCCGAGGATCTCGGGCAGCTCGGCCGTCGCCGCCACCGGTGTGCCGGTCATCTCAACCGCCTCGGACGTTTCCGTCGCCATGTCCGCCAGCCTCCAGAACCATCCGGGCCAATGTCTCGTCCGCTTCGCCGTGGCCGAGGCCGACGGCTGCCGCGCTCATCTTCGCGAGCCGCTCGGAGTCGGCGGCCAGCGGGACGACCCGCTCGGCCACGTACTCCGGCGTCAGTTCCTGGTCCTCGACCAGTAGTCCCGCACCGGCCCGCACGGCGGGCTCGGCGTTGAGGGCCTGTTCGCCGTTGCCGTGCGGCAGCGGTACGAACACCGCGGGCAGGCCCACCGCGGACACCTCCGCGACGGTCATCGCGCCCGACCGGCACAGCACCAGGTCGGCGGCGGCGTAGGCCAGGTCCATGCGTTCCAGGTACGGCACCGGGACGTAGGGCGGGGCGTCGGGGAACTCGCGCACCGCGACCGTGTTCTTCGGCCCGTGCGCGTGCAGGACGCCCACGCCTGCCTGCGCGAAGGCCTGCGCCGCACCCGCGACGGCCTCGTTGATCGAGCGCGCGCCCTGCGAACCGCCGAACGCCAGCACGGTCGGCGCGTCCGCGTCGAGCCCGAAGTGGGCGCGCGCCTGCGCCCGCAGAGCCGCGCGGTCCAGAGAGGTGATCGTGTGGCGCAGCGGGATACCGACGACCTCCGCCCCCGGCAGGGGGGTACCGGGCACCGCGGCGGCGACCTTCGCGGCGAACCGGGCACCGACCTTGTTGGCGATGCCGGGATGTTTGTTGGCCTCGTGCACGACGATCGGCACGCGTCCACGCGCCGCCAGGTAGGCGGGCAGCGACACGTAGCCACCGAAGCCCACCACGACGTCCGCGCCGACCCGGTCGAGAACCGCCCTGGTGCGTTTCACCGAGTCACGCACCTTCAGCGGAAGGCGCAGCAGTTCGGGGGTGGGCTTGCGCGGCATGGGCACGGGCGGGATGAGTTCGAGCGGGTAGCCACGCTCGGGCACCAGGCGCGTCTCGAGACCACGCTCGGTGCCGAGTGCGACCACGGTGGCGTCCGGCCGTACCCGCATGATCGCGTCGGCCAGTGCCATCGCGGGCTCGATGTGTCCGGCCGTGCCGCCACCGGCGACCACGACGGTCGGTGCCTTGCGTGCCGGTGCCTTCTCCGCCCCGGTGTCGGGCTGGCTCACCTGCGTCCTCTCCGTGTCGTTCGACTGGCTCCCGTGGACCGGTCCGGTCCCCTGCGGCGTCGGTCGCCGCGCCCGGTGTCCGTGCGGGCGCGCCGACCGTACTCCGGTGCCGCCCTGCGCCGGTCGGGGACCGAGGCGGCACGGCCGCCCCGCGAGGCGGGCCGTCCACCGCCCTGTCCGCGCGGGCCACCGCGTGCGGCCGCTCCACCGCCGCCACGGCGGGTGGCCGCGGGCGGCCGGTACGGCTCCGGTGCGGGCAGCCGCATCAGACGGCCGAATTTACCGGGCCCCTGGGTGCGCAGTGCCGCGACCGCCTCGGGTTCGTGACGTGCGCAGTTGGCCAGCAGTCCGAGCAGCAGCATCGTCACGAGCAGCGACGTGCCACCGTAGGAGATCAACGGCAGGGTCACGCCGGTGACGGGGAGCAGTCCGACGACGTAGCCGATGTTGATGGCGGCCTGCGAGACGATGGACACGGTGAGCGTTCCGGCGACGATCCGGATCCACGGGTCCAGGTTACGCATCGCGATCCGCAGGCCCACGAAGGTCAGCAGGCCGAACAGGCCGATGACGACGATGCAGCCGACAAAGCCCAGCTCCTCGCCCACGAGGGCGAAGATGAAGTCGTGCTGCACGTTCGGCAGGTACATCCACTTGGACTGGCCCTGGCCGAGTCCCTTCCCGAACAGACCGCCGTCGGCGAGGGCGTACAGGGCCTGGTTGGCCTGCAGGCCCTTGCCCAGTGGGTCCTCGCCGGGGTTGAGGAACGTCATGATGCGGTCGAGGCGGTAGTCGGCGATGAGCGCCAGCACCACCGACGCCGCGACACCGGCGCCGAGGATGACCGCGAAGAGCCGCTTCGGCGCACCGCCGAACCACAGCAGCGCGACCAGCACGATCCCGAGCGGGATCGTGCCGCCGAGGTCGGGCTGGGCCATCACCAGCGCGCACATGAGCAGCGCGACGGGCACCAGCGGCACCAGCAGATGCCGCCACTGGTGCAGCACGTTGTGCTTGGTCACGAGGATGTGCGCGCCCCACAGCGCCAGGACGACCTTGCCGACCTCGACCGGCTGCAGCGACACGGGCCCGAGGACGAACCAGCCCTGCGAGCCGTTCTGGTTCGAGCCCAGCGGCGTGAGCACGAGGGCGAGCAGGCCGAGCGCGACCACCATCGACGAGTTCGACCACGACCGCAGCTTCGGCAGCGGGATCCGCACTCCCGCCCAGAACACGACCGCACCGATGAGCAGGAACACGACGTGCCGTTGGAACAGCGCGTAGACGCTGGAGGCGTTGTCCGGGTCGTACGAGGAGACCGACGAGGCCGACAGCACCATCACGGTGCCGATCGCGGCCAGCAGACCGGTCACGGCGAGCATGAGGTGGAAGTCGGCGAGCGGTCGCGACAACCACGCGGTCAGTGCCGTGCGGACGGCCGTCAGACCTCGTTCGGTGCGCTTCTTCCGGCCCGTACCGGCCCCGCCGTCACCCTGCCGCGCGGAGCCGCCGGATCTCGAGTCGTCAACCGCCGTCACCGAGGCGTTCCCGTCTCAGCGCGCCGACGGCAGCCGTGAACGCCTCGCCCCTGGCCGCGTAGTCGCGGAACATGTCCAGCGACGCCGCAGCGGGTGCCAGCACCACTGCGTCGCCCGCACTCGCGAGCGCGTGGGCCGCGTTCACCGCCGATGTCATGGGATCATGGTCTCCCGGATCGACGCGTGTGACGGGAACATCGGGCGCGTGTCGCGCAACAGCGGCGCCGATCACGTCCGCGTCGACCCCGAGCAGGACGACGCCGCGTAGCCGGGCGGCCACGCCCGCGACCAACTCGTCGACCGACGCGCCCTTGAGCTGGCCGCCCGCGATCCACACGACACCGTCCTGGGCGAGCAGCGAGCCGGCCGCGGCGTGCGGGTTGGTGGCCTTGGAGTCGTTGACGTAGCGCACGCCGTCCACCTCGGCGACGACGACGGCGCGGTGGGCACCGGGGGTGAAGGCGCGCAGCCCCTCGGCCACCGCGGCGGAGGGAATGCCGTGGGCACGGGCCAGCGCGGCGGCGGCGAGGGCGTTGGCGACGTTGTGCGGCCCCATCGGGCGGACGTCGGACAGCGTCGCCAATTCCTCGGCGCCCTGCACCGGGTCGGCGACGTAGGCCCGGTCGACGAGCAGGTCCTCGACGATGCCGAGTTCGCCGGGGCGCGGGGTGTCGAGCCGGAACCCGACCCTGCGCGCGCCCTCGGGTGCGTACTCGTCGGCCAGGCGCTGCGACCACGCCTCCCCCGCGTTGTGCACGACGGTCGACGACCGGGCGTGGACGGTGCCCTTGGCCGCCGCGTAGGCCTCGAGCCCGCCGTGCCAGTCGAGGTGGTCCTCGGCGACGTTCAACACCACCGAGGCGCGCGGGGCGAGCGTGCTCGACCAGTGCAGCTGGAAGCTGGACAGTTCGACGGCGAGCACGTCGTGGCCCGCACGCACGGCGTCCAACACGGCGAAACCGACGTTGCCGCAGGCCACCGCGTCGGCACCGGCCGCACGCAGCATCGACTCGAGCATGCCGACGGTCGTGGTCTTGCCGTTGGTACCGGTCACCACGAGCCACGCGGGCGGACGCTCCCGCTCCTGGCCGAGCCGCCACGCCAGTTCGACGTCGCCGATCACCTCGATCCCGGCCTCGGCCGCGGCCACGAGCAGCGGCGCGGTCGGCCGCCACCCGGGGCTGGTCACCACGAGTTCGGTGCCCGCGGGCGGGGTATCCAGTCCGGGAGCCAGGGTGGCGCCGAGCCCGTCCAGTTCGGCCAGGCGGTCGGCGTTGCCGTCCGTCACGGTCACGTGGGCGCCGAGCTCGGTCAGTGCCTCGGTCACGGACCGGCCGGTCACGCCTGCGCCCGCGACCAGCACCCGGGTTCCAGCCAGCTTCACCGATCAGCCTCCGCCGAGTCCGAGCTGTTCGCTGTAGAACAGGCCGAGGCCGAACATGCAGCACACCGCGGCCAGCAGCCAGAAGCGGATGATCACGGTCGTCTCGGCCCAGCCGGCCAGTTCGAAGTGGTGATGGAACGGCGCCATGCGGAACAGGCGTTTGCGCGTCGTGCGGAACACGGCGATCTGCAGCACCACCGAGACCATCTCGACCACGAACAGACCGCCGATGACGATGGCCAGCAGCTCGGTCCGCGTCGTCATCGACAGACCCGCGACGAGACCGCCCAACGCGAGCGAGCCGGTGTCGCCCATGAAGATCTTCGCCGGTGCGGCGTTCCACCACAGGAAACCGACACAGGCGCCGGCCGCCGCGGCCGCGACCACGGCGAGGTCGAGCGGGTCACGCACGTCGTAGCACGCGGCCTGCGGGGTCTCGACGCAGCTGAGCCGCGCCTGCCAGAAGGCGATGACCACGTAGGTCACCAGCACCATCGCCCCGGCGCCGCCCGCCAGCCCGTCGAGGCCGTCGGTGAAGTTCACCGCGTTCGACCACGCCGAGATCAGCAGGTAGCAGAACAGGATGAACACCGGGACGGGGAAGAAGATCAGCGACAGGTCGCGCACGTACGACAGGTGCTGCGAGGCGGGGGTGAGCCCGTGCTCGTTGGCGAACTGCAGCACGAGGATGCCGAACACGACCGCGACCACGAGCTGTCCCACCAGCTTGGCGGTCTTGTTCAGCCCGAGGTTGCGCTGCTTGCGGATCTTGATGAAGTCGTCGAGGAAGCCGACGAGGCCGAGTCCGACCGACAGGAACAGCACGAGCAGACCGGACGCAGTCGGCCCCGAGTTCGACGAGTCGCGGATCAGGTCGACCAGGTGCGCCACGAAGTAGGCGACCACCATCGCGACGATGATCGCGACGCCGCCCATCGTGGGCGTGCCGCGCTTCGACCGGTGCCCCTCCGGGCCCTCCTCGCGGATCTCCTGGCCGAAGCCCTGCTTCGAGAACACCCGGATGAGGTAGGGGGTGAACAGGATGGAGATCAGCAGCCCCACCGAGGCCGCGATCAGGATGCTGATCACTCGGTGCCCTCCAGCTCGGTGCCCTCGAGCAGGGCGTCGGCCACGCGCCACATCTCGGCGACCTTGGAGGCCTTGACCAGGACCACGTCGTCGGGACGCAGCTCATCGCGCAGCAGGGCGACGGCCGCGTCGGTGTCGGGAACCAGAACCGACTCCTCTCCCCATGAACCTTCGTGGCTGGCACCGGTGTGCATCGGGGCGGCCGCGTCTCCGACCACCACGAGTCTGCTGATGTTCAGGCGCACCGCGAGCCTGCCGATCTCGTCGTGCGCGGACACGCTATCGGTACCCAGTTCGCCCATCTCCGACAGGACCGCCCATGATCGCCTTCCGCCGGACCTGGCCATGGAGGCCAGGGTTTTCAGCGCGGCCTTCATCGACTCGGGGTTGGCGTTGTAGGAGTCGTTGAGCACGGTGACGCCGTCCTCGCGGGTGGTCACCTCCATCCGGCGCGCGGACCGGCGCTGCGCGGAGGACAGGCGCCGCGCGACGTCCTCGACGTCGGTGCCCGCCTCGAGTGCGATGGCCGCCGCGGTGAGGGCGTTGCCCACGTGGTGTTCGCCGTACAGGGAGAGCGTGACGTCGGCCGAGCCCTGCGGGGTGACGAGCCGGAACGAGGCCCTGGCCTGGTCGTCGAGGCGGACGTTCTCGGCCCGCACGGTGGCCTCGGGGCTCTCGCCGACGAACACGACCCGCGCGGACGTGCGCGAGGCCATCGCCGCCACCAGCGGGTCGTCGGCGTTGAGGATCGCCACGCCGCCGGACGGGAGCGCCTCGACCAGTTCGCACTTGGTCTTGGCGATGCCCTCGCGCGAGCCGAACTCCCCGACGTGCGCGCTGCCCACGTTGAGGACCGCACCGATCGTCGGCGGCGCCACGCGGGCGAGCTCGGCGATGTGGCCCGGACCGCGTGCCGACAGTTCGAGCACGAGGTGGCGGGTGGAGGCGTCGGCGCGCAACGCGGTCCACGGGTGGCCCAGCTCGTTGTTGAACGACCCCGGCGGAGCGACGGTCGGGCCGAGCGGCTCCAGCAGCTGCGCGATGAGGTCCTTGGTCGAGGTCTTGCCGGACGAACCGGTCACGCCGACGACGAAGAGCCCGTCCTCGGTGAGCCGGTCGACCACGTGCCTGGCGAGCTTGGCGAGGGCCGCGAGCACCGCCGCGCCGGAGCCGTCGGTGTCACCGGCAAGGGCCATGGCGTTGCTCGTACCCCCGTCGGCGCCGTGCACGGGAGGGGCGATCACCGCGGGGGCGTCGACCTCGCGGCCCGCGAGCACCCCCGCGGCGCCGTCGGCGACGGCCTTGGCCGCGAACGTGTGCCCGTCGACCCGCTCGCCCGGCAGCGCGACGAACAGGCCGCCTGCCCGGAGTTCACGCGAGTCGAACTCGACGGAGGCGGTCACCCGCTCGCTGCCGTCGGTGCGGTGCAACCGGCCGCCGGTGACCTCGGCGATCTCGGCCAGGCTCATCTCGATCACAGGTTCACCTCGAGTGTCTTGCGAATGGCGGCTTCCAGTTCGTCGCGGTCAGAGAAGGGATGCACCACTCCACCGACGTCCTGGCCGCTCTCATGTCCTTTGCCCGCCACGAGGACGACGTCGCCGGGACCCGCCTCGGCGACCGCCGCCGCGATGGCCGCCCTGCGGTCGCCGATCTCGCGGATCTCGCCCGCCTCGGCGGGACTCACGGCTCGGGCGCCCTGCAGCATGGCCGCCCTGATGGCGGCCGGGTCCTCGCTGCGCGGGTTGTCGTCGGTGACGATCACCAGCTCGCTGCCGCGCACCGCCGCCTCGCCCATCATGGGCCGCTTGGCGGTGTCGCGGTCGCCGCCGCACCCGAGCACCGTGATGATGCGCCCGTCGGTGCGGGCGCGCAGCGCGCGCAACGCCTCGGTGACCGCCGCGGGTTTGTGGGCGTAGTCCACGACCGCGGTGTACGGCTGACCCACCGACACCCGTTCCATCCGGCCGGGTACCTCGACGGAGGCGAGACCGGCGACGATCGTGTCGAGGGGTACGTCGACCGTGTCGAGGATGGCCGCCGCCAGCACCGCGTTCGCGACGTTGAACTCACCCGGCAGCGGGATGCTCGCGCGGGCGGTGCGCCCGTCGGGGTGGTGCAGGGTGAAGGCTTGTTCGCCCGTCGGCGTGGTGGCGATGTCGTCGGCCCGCCAGCTCGCGTCGAGTCCGGGTTCGGTGGCGACGGTGACCGTCTGCGGGGTCACCAGCTGCTGGCCCCACGCGCTGTCGACCACGACGACCTCGCTGGTGGACCTGCCGTCGAACAGCAGCGACTTGGCGGCGAAGTACTCCTCCATGTCGCGGTGGAAGTCGAGGTGGTCCTGCGAGAGGTTGGTGAACGCGCCGACCGCGAACCGCGTGCCGTTGACGCGGCCGAGGCTCAGGGCGTGGCTGGAGACCTCCATGGGCACGTGGGTGACGCCCTGCTCGGCCATCAACGCGAACAGTGCCTGCAGGTCCGGCGCCTCGGGCGTGGTGAAGGCGCTCGCGAGCCGCTCCCCGCCGATGCGCGTCTCGACCGTGCCGATCAGACCGGTGTCGTGCCCGGCCGCGCGCAGGCCGGCCTCGACGAGGTAGGCGGTCGTCGTCTTGCCGGACGTCCCGGTGACGCCGAGGGCGCTGAGACGCAGCGACGGCTCGCCGTAGATCCAGGCGGCGATCTCGCCGAGCACGGCCCGCGGGTCGGGATGCACCAGCACGGGCAGCTCGGTGTCGCGGAGGTCGGGGCGTTCGGCGCCGGCCTCGTCGGTCAGCACGGCGGCGGCGCCCGCGGCGATCGCGTCGCCGGCGAAGTCGGCACCGTGCACCCTGGCGCCGGGCAGCGCCGCGAACAGATCGCCCGGCCGGACGTCCTGGGCTCGCAGGGTCGCGCCCGTCACGGCGGTCTCGGGTGGCGCCGAGTTCGCGGGGCCCGCGATCAGCCGGGCACCCGAGCGCGCCACGAGCGTGGTCACGGGAACCGGTTCGGTACGCGCCGGGCGCGGCGGCGCGGGACGTGCCTTGGCGGGTCCCTGCTCGTGCTTGTTGACAGACACGCGGGAAGGTTACCCACGGCCGGGCCGTCGTCGTGCAGCGCCCGGCGGCGGGTCGACCACCGGCGCGCGCCCGTGCGTGATCACCTGCGCACGCGGGGTGTTCCCGGATTCCGCGGGGTGTGCACGGGGCCGCTTCCGGCAGTGTCCTCAGCGGTGTCCTCAGCGGTGCTCCCGACGGTGTGCTCGGCGGTGTCCGCGGTGGGGCCCCCGACGGTGTCCGCGGGGGTGTCCTCAGCGGCGTCCGCGGCAGCACGTCCTGCGGCGTCCTCGGCGGCGAGGTAGCCGAACACCATGGCGGGACCGATGGTGGCCCCCGGTCCGGCGTAGGTGTGCCCCATGACCGCCGCACTGCTGTTACCCGCGGCGTACAGCCCGGGGATCACCGATCCGTCCTCCCGCAGCACCCGTGCCCGCGGATCCGTACGGACGCCGCCCTTGGTGCCCAGATCCCCCGGAACCATCTTCACCGCGTAGTACGGCGCCTGGTTCAGTTCGCCCAGACTCGGGTTGGGCTTGTTCCGCGGATCGCCGTAGTAGTGGTCGTAGCGGCTCCGGCCACGGCCGAAGTCGAGGTCCTCGCCCGCGCGGGCGAACCCGTTGAACCGCTCCACAGTGGATTCGAGGTTCTCGGCCGGCACACCCATGCGGTCGGCGAGCTCGGCGATCGTGTCGGCCCGGACCACCACGCCGTGCTTGAACCAGCGGCCGGGCAGCGCCTGCCGCGGCCCGAGCCCGGTGAACATGTACCGGTTGCGGTAACGCTGGTCGAACACGAGCCACGTGGGGATGTTCTCCCCCGGCCCGTCCCCGCGGCCGTGCTCACCGCCGTACATCGCGTGGACCGCGTCCACGTAGGGCGCCGACTCGTTGCCGAACCGCCTGCCGCGGTCGTTGACCATCACGCAGCCGGGCCGCGACCGTTCGGCCAACGCGAACCACGGTCCGCCGGGCAGTGGGATCGACGGGCCCCACCATGCGTCGTCCATGAGGTCGACGGCGGCACCGACGTCCATCGCCGCCGTGATCGCGTCGCCGGTGTTGGCCTTCGCCCCGACCGTCCACTCCGTACCGATCGGCGCCCGCTGGTAGCGCTGCCTGAGCTCGGCGTTGTGTTCGAATCCGCCCGCGGCGAGCACGACCCCGCGGCGAGCACGGATCAGCACCTCACGGCCGTCCTCGGTCACGACCACCCCGTCGACCCGCTCGCGGCCCGCCGATCCCCTCGCGCCGGGGTCCGGACCCGTGTGCAGCCGCACGAGGGGCCGTTCGAGACGCACCTCGACCCCCGCACGCAGGAGGCCGACGCGCAACGCCGCCGCAATGGCCTGTCCCATGGTGAGCTGCCGCCTGCCGCGCGCCAGTCCCGCAAGCCACCGCAGTCCGAGACTCAACAGGGTCAGCACGCCCCGGGGGTGCCGGGCGATGAGGCTCAGCCACCGGTAGTCGGCCTGACCGAGGGGAACGCCGAGCGGCGGCGCGCTGTAGGGCCGTTCGAGGCGGGCACGTTCGTCGCCGAGCAACCGGGCGTCGACGGGTTTCGGCTCGGCCGATCTGCCCACCACCTTGCCGCCAGGGGCTTCCGGGTAGTAGTCGGAGTAGCCGCGCACCCACGCCAGCCGCAGCGGTGTGGTGCGTTCGACGAAGCGCAGCACCTCGGGGCCACGCTCGAGGTAGGCGTCGATGCGGTCGGGGTCGGCCACGTCGCCGACGATGGTGCGCAGGTAGTCCCTGGCCTCCTCCGGTGTGTCGGCGACCCCGGCCCTGCGCAACGCATCGTTGCCGGGGACCCACACCCCACCGCCCGACCTGGCGGTCGACCCGCCGAACGCGGCGGCCTTCTCCACGACCACCGTGGACAGTCCACTGTGGGCAGCACGAAGGGCCGCGGTCATCCCGGCCGCACCGCTGCCCACCACGACGACGTCGAACTCCTCGCCCCCGCCTGCGTTCCCGCCGTCGACGGCGCCCGGGGTCACCGCTGCTCCGACTCGTCGAGAGACAGTGCCGCCTTGGGGCACGAGGCGACGGCCTGCCGCACCGCGTCCACGGTTTCGGCGTTCGGTTGGGCCTTGATCAGCAGGTTCTCGTCCTCGTCCAGTTCGAAGACGTCCGGCGCGACGGCCTCGCAGATGCCGTTGGCCTCGCACAGATCCCAGTCGACGACGATCCTCACGTCTCCTCCTTCTCGTGGTGCCGCTGCTCGGTCAGCGCCGCGGCCGCGCGCCTGCCCGAGAACACACAGTCCGCAAGGGACAGTCCGCTCACGTACGACTCCGAGCACACGCCGACCGCGGTACGCCCGGCCGCGTAGAGTCCGGGCACGGCCGCACCGTCGCCGCGGACCACCGCGCCGGTCGCTTCGTCGACCACCAGGCCGCCGAGGGTGATCATCGGGATGGGGAACGCGGGCTGGGTCCGCAGCGAGCAGTCGATGGCGTAGAACGGGCCGCGCTCCAGGGGGCGCACGTGCTCGGGATCCTTGCCCATGCGGTCGCGGGTGCCCGCGCGGGCGTCGGCGTTGTACGACTCGACCGTGCGTACGAGCCCGCCGGCGTCGATCCCTCGGCGGCGGGCCAACGTCGCGAGGTCCTCGGCCTTCTCGTGGCCGATGCGCAGTACGTACTCGGCCTGGAGCCGTTGGAACCACAGGGTCTGCCGCGGCACCTGCCGTTTGGCCTCGGCGCGGATGCGCTCGTCGATGATCAGGTACGCCTCCGAGTCCGGTTGGCGCGCCACGTGGTCGCCGATGCGGGCGCCGTAGTAGGTCTCGTTGCAGATCCGCTGCCCGCGGTTGTTGACCAGTACGCCCTCGACCATCGCCAGCGGCGGGTTGTAGAACCGCCACGCCGACACCCGGTGCATGCGGTCGGTCTGCCCACCCACCTGCTCGCCAAGGGCGATGCCGCTGCCGTCGTCGCCGATGGTGCCGAGCGAGGAGCCGCGCCGGTACGCGGGCGCGTGCCGGGCGAGCAGCGGCCGGTTGAACACGAATCCGCCCGCGGCGAGCACGACGCCCCGGCGGGCGCGGAACCGGCGGCGCACGACGTGGTCGCGTTCGAAGCGCCGGATCGGGCGGTCCAGTATCCGGCCGAGGGGGCGGTAATAGATGTTGAGTTTGAGATTGGCGGCCGCCAGCAGGCGATGCAGCCCTCGCGCGACGGTGCCGCGGATCTCGTCGGCCTCCACCCCGACGACGCGCTCGCCGTCGGTGATCAGCCGGGTGGCCCTGGTCTGGGTGCGCACCCCGATGGGCCTGCGGGCCACCGCCCTGCGCAGCGCCGCGAACAGCGGTTTGCCCGACACCCCCTTGCCCTTGGCCCGATGCCCTCGCGGGGCGGGCGGCGCCACCTCCGAGAACGGCGGAGCCAGCTCGTTGCCCGAGTAGTACAGGTAGTGCTCGTTGGTCGGGTACGACGTCTTGCGCGGCGCCATGCTGCCCTCGAACGGCACGCCGTGCCGCTCGAGCCACCGCAGGTTGTCCAGGCTCTGCGCGCAGAACCGGCCGAGGGTCTCGTCGGAGACGACGCCCGCGGTTTCGAGCCGCAGGTAGTCGAGCATCGCCTCGGTGGTGTCGGTGAATCCGGCCGCGTGCTGGTGGTCGGTACCACCACCGGCGTAGACGACACCGCCGCTGATGGCCGTCGCCCCGCCACCCCGGAACCGATCGAGCACGAGGACGTCGGCGCCCGCGTCACAGGCCTCGACCGCGGCACACGCCCCCGCACCGCCGAATCCGACGATCACCACGTCGGCCTCGGCGTCCCAGTCCCGGTTCCCCGTCATCGGCGCCCCGTTCGTCGTCGGACAGTGCCGCGGCGTGCGGCCGCCGGTTCGCTGCCGCACCGCCGTCCCACATCATGCCGATAACTGAAACATGTTTCAACTCTTGACGTCGACCGGTATCGGCCGGCCGGCACCGGAACCCGCCCCATGCAGCGCGCCGGACGCCATCACGTTCCACCGGTGGAAGAGGTTGAGCCCCGGCACGGCCGGGCCTACGCTCGGCTCGCATGCCCGACATCTCCGACGAGCTGCTCGCCCACGCCGTCGCCGCGCCCGGTTTCCTGCCCACCGACGAGGGACTGGCGCTGTGCCGGGCACTCGAGGACGCCGTCGCCGCCCGCACCCCGGACCGCACCGGCACCCGCCCGGTCGCGGTGGAGATCGGCAGTTACTGCGGCAAGTCGACGGTGTTCCTCGGCGCGGCGGCCGCGCGCACGGGCGCCCGCGTGGTCACCGTCGACCATCACCGGGGGTCCGAGGAACACCAACCCGGCTGGGAGTATCACGATCCGGCCCTGGTCGACCCGCACACCGGACGCCTCGACACGCTGGGCACGTTCCGGCGCACGATCGCCGAGGCCGGACTGGAGGACACGGTGGTGGCGATCGTCGGCCGCTCCCCCGACGTCGCGGCCCTGTGGCGGACACCCGTGGATCTGGTGTTCATCGACGGCGGGCACACCGAGGAGGCGGCCGACGCCGACCTGACCGGGTGGGCCCCATGGGTGCGCCGCGGCGGACTGCTCGCGATCCACGACGTCTTCCCCGACCCCCGGGACGGCGGCCGTCCACCGTTCCACATCTTCCGGCGAGCACTCGCCTCCGGTCAGTTCGCCGAGCACGCGGCGACCGGGTCACTGCGGGTGCTGCGGCGCATCGACGGTCAGCCGGGCACGCCGGTGACGTAGGCGTCGCATCCGCAGTCATTGCCGCCGATGGGCAGTCCGGCGGGCAGCGCCGCCGGAGGAGCGTCGCCGCGGAAGATGCCCGACGTCGCGCTGGTGCCGGCCAGTGCGTCGGCCGCCAGCACCACGGCGGCTCCCGTCCACGTGGTGCGTTCCTCCGGCCAGCGCTTGCCGTCGGCGTAGACGTACCCCGTCCAGTACGAGCCGTCCGACTCGCGCAGGTGCTGCATCGCGGCGAGCATCTCGCGTGCCGGGCCGCGACGTCCGAGCGCGTCGAGGCTGAGCACGAGTTCGCAGGTCTCGGCCCCGGTCACCCACGGCCGGTCGGCCACGCAGCGGACGCCGAGCCCGTCGACGACGAAGTCGGGCCAGCGCCGGTGGATCCGGTCGAGTCCGGACCGTCCCCGCACGGCCCCGCCGAGCACCGGGTAGTACCAGTCCATCGAGTACCGGTCCTTGTCGGCGAACGCCTCGGGATGCGCGCGCAGCGTGTGGACGAGCCTGCCGAGGGCCACCTCCCAGTCCGGTTGCGGCCGCTCGACGTACTCGGCGAGCGCGAGCGCGCACCGCAGGCTCTGGTGGATGCTCGAACATCCCGACAGCAACGCCTCGTCGGCCCAGCCTGCCGGGCCGCGGGCCCACACGAGCTCGCCGCGTTCCCGTTGTCCGTCCAGTACGAGGTCGACGGCCGCGCGCACGACGGGCCACATGGCCGCGGCGAATTCCTCGTCGCCGGTCGCGATCAGGTGGTGCCACACGCCCACGGCGACGTAGGCGCAGAAGTTGGTGTCGGTGACGGCGTCCTCGACCCGGCCGCCGACGATCTTGGCCGGCCACGACCCGTCCGCGCGCTGGGTGCGCCTGCACCACGCGTAGGCGGCCGCCGCCTCGTCGTAGCGGCCGGCGGCCGTCAGTGCCATCGCCGACTCGACGTGGTCCCACGGATCGGTGTGCCCGCCGGGGAACCAGGGAATCGCCCCGGAGGGCTCCTGTGCCCGCGCGATCGCCCGTGCCGTCGCGTCGACCTCTGCCGCGCTGAGCACTCCCGGCACCTCGGGCGGGTCAGTCGGCGGCAACGGCGACCTCCCCACCCTCGGCCGCGTTCCGGCCGCGCTCGCGCGTCGACGGCGCGGGTGGATCCTTCACCGAGTACACGGCGAGACTCTTGCCGAGCACCGGATCGAGCACCCGCTCGGCCAGCCGGGTCGGCCACGGCGCGTGCAGCAGGTCCCACACGAGGACCCGGTGGTAGGCCTTGACCAACGGATGGTCGTCGTTGTCGGTCCCGACGGCGCACTTGAGCCACCAGTACGGCGAGTGGAGGGCGTGCGCGTGTTCGCCGGCGACGGGCCGCAGCCCCGCTGCGCGCAGTTTGGTGCGCAGTTCGTCGCCGCGGTAGATCCGCACGTGCCCACCCTCCACCTGGTGGTAGGCATCCGACAGCAGCCAGCAGACGCGTTCGGGCAGCCACCGCGGAACGGTCACGGCCACCGTCCCGCCCGGGCGGGTGACGCGGACGAGTTCGGCGATCGCCCGCTCGTCCTCCGGCACGTGTTCGAGGATCTCCGAGGCGATCACGCAGTCGAACGACGCCTCGGGATACGGCAGCGCCAGCGCATCGCCGGCCACCGTGGTCGCGCGGGCCCCTTCGGGCGCCTCGCCCTCGGCCGCCATGGCGGCGAACATCGTCTCGACCTCGGCCAGTGCCGGTTCGTCCCGGTCGAACGCGACGACGTCGGCGCCCCGGCGATAGGCTTCGAACGCGTGCCTGCCCGCGCCGCATCCGACGTCGATCACGCGGGTGCCGGGGCCGATCCCCAGCCGGTCGAAGTCCACCGTCAGCATGTGTTCCGCCCTTCGATCGCCTGGCGATAGGTGTCCACTGTGGAGGCCGCGACCGAGCGCCAGCTGTAGCGTTCGAGCGCTCGCGCGCGGCCCGCCTCGCCGAGATGGGCACGCAGACCCGGTTCGCCGAGCACGACGCCCAGTTCGCGGGCGAGCGCCTCGGTGTCGCCGGGCTGCACGAGCCGGCCGCAGTCGCCGACGACCTCCGGCAGCGCGCCCGCCCTGCTCACCACGAGGGGCGTACCGCACGCCATGGCTTCGACGGTCGGCAGCGAGAACCCCTCGTACAGCGAGGGAACGCACGCGACCTCGGCCGAGGCCAGCAGCCGGGCGAGCTCGGCGTCCGGGAGTCCGTGCACCGCGCGCACCACGTCGCCGATCGCCAGTTCGTCGATCAGCGCCCGCGTAGGACCGTCCTCGGCCAGCCTGCTGACCAGCACGAGCTCGACCTCGCGTTCGGCCCGCAGCTTGGCGACGGCCTCCAGCAGATGACGCACCCCTTTCAGCGGCACGTCCGCACTGGCGACCGCGACGATGCGCCCCGGTACGCGGGGGCCCGCGGGCCGGAACAGGTCGGTGTCGACGCCCAGCGGGACGGTGGTCAGCCGTTCGCGCGGCACCCGGAAGTCGGTGGCGATGTCCTCGGCGGAGGCCTGCGAGACCGTGATGAGGCGGGGAATGCGCCGGGCGACCCGAGCCTGCATGCTCACGAAGCCGTACCAGCGGTGCACCGCGAGCCTGCGCCACGGCGCCCTTTCCCGCGCAGCCAGGTCCGCCGCGCGGTCGCGGGTGATCGGATGGTGCACGGTGGCCACCAGGGGCAGACCGGCACCGCGCAGCGAGAGCAGGCCGTAGCCGAGGCACTGGTTGTCGTGCACGACGTCGAACTCGTGGGCCCGGGCGCGCAGGAGCCGCGCCGCACGCAGGCTGAAGGTCAGCGGTTCGGGGAATCCGGCTGTCCACATCGTCGCGACCTCGAGCAGGTCCAGCGCGTCCCGGTACTCGCCGAGCGCGGGCGTGCGGAACGGGTCGGGATCGCGGTACAGGTCGAGACTCGGCACCCGGGTGAGCCGCACCGGATCGTCGAGCTCCGGGTACGGCTGGCCGGAGAACACCTCGACGTCGTGGCCGAGTTCGGCCAGTCCCCGGCTGAGGTGGCGCACGTACACGCCCTGCCCGCCGCAGTGCGGTTTGCTCCGGTACGACAGCAACGCGATGCGCACCCGCTCACCCCTTCCGCGACGGCCCGGCCATGATCAACGATCAGATTAGAACGTGTTTCACTTTCTGGCAACGCGCGCCCTCCCGGCCGTCCCGGACCACCGCGACGGCCCGGATCAGACCGGCGTCATCTCGGTGATACGCCATGCGCCCGCACTCCGCACGGCGACGACCTCGACCCACACCACGCTCGAGGACCGCGGGCGCATCCGTTCGTCCAGGTCACGGCGGTCGGCCAGCACGAGTGCCTCCGCGCGGCCGCCGGCCAGCGTGCGCACGCCGACCGAGCGCACGGTCGTCGACCGCACGAGGTCCCGGTGGCCGGGTCGCTGCGCGGCCCGCTCGATCTCGGTGAAGCTCGCCCGGTGCCTGCGCAACGCGTCGCCGGCGAGCACGCGTTCGGCCGCGCGGCTCGTCCGGCCCAGGTCGGCGTGGTCGTACGACAGCACCGCGGCCACGCCTGCGGCGATGTCCTCGGACACCCGCTCGGTGGCGGGCCCATCGATGTGCGCACGATCGTCGGGGGTCGCCGACAGCGCACCCAGCGCCGTCCACGCCGCCGCCGCGGCTAGCACCACACACACCGCGGCCAACGCGCCGAGCACCGTCGCCCTGGCCGGTCCGGGCCGCCGCGACCGGCCCCCGCCCGCGCGGGCCTTCGTCGACGCGCCTGCGCGCGGGACCGGAGAGGGGGTGGACGAGGGGGACGGGGTACGGGTCGTCGTGCTCACGAGCCCACCTCCTGGACGCCGGTCACCTTCCACACGTCCCCGTCCCTGGCCAGTGTCGCCAGCAGGCCGCTGCGCCGCGTCCGCGGATCCGCCTCGCCTGCCCCGGAGAGGTCGATCCGCAGGACCGTGAGCAGCCGCGCGGTTCCCTTCGTGGCGTCCAGTTCGGACAGTGCGGCGCGGACGGTCGACGCCGACGCGTCGGTGCGCCCTCGCTCGGCCCTGCCGACGTGTTCGTCGAGGTCCCCGGCCAGGTTCCGGTGCAACGTCCCGCCGGTGACGGTCAACCACCGATCCACATCGGATTCTGCGGTGCGGTGGTCGATCGTGTGGAGGATCTCCAGCGCGCGGGAGCCGTCCCGCAGAGCAGTCTCCCGCGCGTCCGCGCCCCTGGCGTCCGCGCTTGCCGCGGCCGCCCACCACCGCACGCCGAAGCCCGCGCAGCAGGCGGCGGCGAGTACCGCCACCGTCACCAGCACCGCCGTCGTCCGGTCCCGGCCCGCGAGACCGACCGTCCGCGCCGCGGCACTCCGCATCCGGCTGCGCGTGCGCTCCGTCATCGGCCCACCCCCAGCAGGTCGTCGAAGCCCCCGGTGTTCCGGCGGTCCGCGCCGCGCCCCGCGTCACCGCCACCCCGGCCGGACTCGGCATCGGAGTCGGTGAACTCCAGCAGCCCGGGGAGCTTCACCCCGCCACCGTCGGCAGCACCACCGGCCGTGTCCCGCGCGTCCTCACCCCCACGGGATCCCCCGTCACCGCTGCCGCTCCCGCCGGAATCGGGGATCTGCACCGGATCGCCCGCCACCGGTGCGTTCTGCGCGCCGCGCACGTTGCTCGGGCTCCCGGGCGGTTCGGCGCAGTAGGCGTCGGTGTTCGGCGGGAGGTCGCGCGTGTCATCGGCCGGCCTGCGCTGGGTGCCCTCGTAACCCTTGGTGCAGCTGTGCGGGTCGAAGAACGTCGGCACGAACCCGAGATGCCCCTCGCCGTTCGACACGACCGAACGGGCGAAGCCCGACACCATCGGCAGCGCCACCATCATGTGCTCGAGTGCGTCCGACCGTGGCTCCAAAACCTGCGAGGTCGTCAGCAGATTGGCGATGAGCACGCTCAGGCTCGTGCCCGAATCGGCCAGCAGTGTGGAGATCTCTTCGCTCGCACCCGGGGCGCGGTCGACGACGGTCCGCAGATCGGCGTCGGAGTCCTTCAGTTGCGCGGCGATGTCGCGGAATCCGCTCGCGATCGAGGCCAGCTGCTCGGAGTTGCGCCGCTGGGTGTCGAGCACCGTCCTGCTGTCCCGCAACAACTGCGCCGTCTGCGGCAGCGCACGCCTGGCCTCGGTGGTCAGCGATCCCGATGCCTCCAACAGCCGGCCGAGTTCGGGGCCCGCTCCAGTGAAGGCCGTGTCGAGCTCGCCGACGACCGTCCGCAGCGACCGGGGATCCACACTGGACACGAGTTTGTCGAGGCCGGCCAGCAGGGTGTCCGGTGAGACGGGCGTGTCGGTGCGCGCACTGTCGATCCTCGATCCGGCGCGCAGGTACGGACCGCCGTCGGAGCTCGGCCGCAGGTCGACATATTGCTCACCGACGGCCGACCGGTTCGCCACCACGGCGTCACTGTCGGCGGGAATCGGCGGACCGCCCTCCTCGATGTCCAGATCGAGGGTGACGCCCGTGTCGGCCAGGTGCAGCTCGGCGACCCTGCCGACGGTCACGCCCCGATACGCGACCTCGGCGTTCTCGAAGATTCCACCCGACTCCTCGAGCGTGACGTGCACGACGTAACCGCGTGCACCCAGCAGCCGGTCCAGTCCGGCGTAGTTGCCGCCCGCGTATCCCACCGCCAACAGCGAGATCACGCCGAAGACGACCAGTTGGACCCGGTTCTTGCGTTGCAGGCGCATCAGCCGCCACCTCCCACGAGCCCGCCGAGCAGACCGTCGAGGCCGCCGTTGCTCCGCGCTCCCGGCGCGCCGGCACCGTCCTGTCCCGACGGTGCGGACGGGTCGGGCAGCGGCAACGGCGGCGGGTTCTCCCCTTCGTTGAACGGAATCGCACCGTCGGCACCGGTGCCGTCGTCGTGGGGAAGCTGCACCGCCGGCCTGCGCGCGTTCAGGATGTTCTCCAGTATCGCGTCCAGCTGCAGGTCCAGCCGTACACTGACGTTGGCGTAGTCGCCGTGCATGATCGAATTGCCGAACACCGGGATCGGATAGCTCGGCAGCAACTGCATCGCCTCGGGCAGGTCGGCTCCGGTCTCGGCGAGTTTCTCCAACGTCGGTGCCAAGGCCCGCAGATTGGCCACGATACTGTCCTTGCTCGCGTTGACGACCCGCGTTCCGGTGCCCGAGAGCGTCCGCAGCGAGTTCAGCATCCCGACCAGTTGCCTGCGCTGCCCGGACACCACCTTCAGTCCCGGTTCGAGGTGCTCCAGCGCCGTGGCGAGGTCGCCGCGCTGGGTCGAGAGCGTGCGGGACAGTGCGTGCACTCCGTCGATGGCCCGCACGATGTCCCCGCGCTGTTCGTCCAAGGTGCTCGCGAGGTGGTCCACACGCGACAGCAACGCCTTGATCTCCGGCGCGTTACCCGTCAGTGCCTCGTTGAGTTCGCCGACGATGTCGCGCAGCTGCTGGACCCCGCCCCCGTTGAGCAGCAACGACAGCGCACCGAGCACCTCCTCGACCTCGGGGTTGCGGTTGGTGCGGTCGAGCGGGATGACCGCACCCTCGGCGAGCGTTCCCCTTCCGCCCTGCTGAGGCGGGCTCAGCTCGACGAATTTCTCCCCCAGCATGCTCGACTGGCGCAGTTCGGCCGAGGCGTCGGCCGGAAGGCGCACGTCGCCGCTCACGGCCAGGTCGACGAGCGCCGAGCGGCCGTCGGGCGCCAGCCGCACCCGTTCGACCCTGCCCACCGCGACGTCGTTGACCTTCACGGCCGCCTGCGGCACCAGGTCGAGCACGTCCTCGAAGCGCACGGTGACGCGGTACGGGTGGTCACCGAGGTCAGCCCCGCCGGGCAACGGCGCGTTGTACAGCCCGGAGAAACCGCCGTCCCCGCAGCCTGCGACGAGCAGCATCAGGCACACGAGCAGCATCCGCGGCCCCCGCCGCGGCCGGCGTCCCGCGGCGGGGCTCCGGGTATCCACCGGCCGCAGCCGTCCGCGCATCGCGGCGACGGCGGTCATGACCTGCCCCCTGGTGCGACGATCGACGGCAGCGGAAGCGGCGGCAGCTCGCCGCTCTGGATCGAGGCGAGCAGCTGCGACACCGACGGGGCCTTGGCCACCCCGTCGACCACGGGCCCGAGGATGTCGCACAGCTTCGTCAGTGCGTCCGGCAGCTGCCGATCGGTCAACGAGTCGGTGAGCTTGCACGCCGTCGTCATCAACGGGTTCGTCAGCTCGTTGAGGTTGTAGCGGATGGCGATCGACCCGGACGCCGCGTCGTAGGAGTTGATGAAGTTCGACAGGCCGAGTGGGGCCACGTCGGCAATCTCGGCGACGGCGGCGCGCTGGTCCACCAGTACCCGGGTGATGCCCTCCAGCTTCGAGACGTTGCGGCCCAGCTCCTCCCGGTTCTCGCCGACGAAACCCTTCACCCTGCCGAGCGCCGTGCCGAGCGACGACAGCGCCCTGCCGACCTCGTCGGAGTCCTCGGCCAGGAATCCGCTCACCTGGTTCAGCCGCGAGTAGAAGCTGTTCAGCTGCGCGTCGCTGTCGGCCAGCACCTTCGTGAACCGCTGCAGGTTGCGCACGGTGCCGAACAGATCGCCCTTGGACCCGTCCAGCGTCGTGGCCAGTTCGGACAGTCGCGTGACGGTCGTGTTGAGGTTCTCCCCGTTGCCGTCGAGGTTCGCCGCCGCGGTGTCGAGCGCGCGCGAGAGCGCACCGTCGGAGTTGGCCCCGTCCGGCCCGAGCGCCGTGGACAGTTCGTCGAGGCTGCGGTAGAGGTCGTCGATCTCCATGGGGGTAGCGGTGCGCTCCAGGGGGATCCGGGCGGCCGAGCGCATCACGGGCCCGCCGTCGTAGACGGGCGTGAGCTGCACGTAGCGGTCGCTGACGAGGCTCGGCGCCACGACGACCGCGTCGGCGTCGGCGGGGATCCGCACGCCCTCGTCGACCTGCATGTCGACGACCACCTGCCTGCCCCGCGGCTCGACCCGGGTGATCTCCCCGACCTCGATGCCCAGCACCCGCACCGACGATCCGGCGTACAGGCCGACGGCACGGTCGAAGTGGGCGGTGACGCGCAGGCCGGTCTGTTCCCTGAGCATCCACCAGAGACCACCGCTGAGCAGCAGCGCGGCCACGCACGCGGTGGCCAGCCACCGGTAGAGGCTGCGGCCCGCGCGGGTGTCCCTCGTCAGCACACCGGTCATCGGCCACCTCCCACGCCCTGATCCGGTGCCGCGACGTCACTCACGCACCCCTCGGAGTTGTACTCGTAGCCGGTGCCGGTGTTGATCGTCGGCGGGAGCAGACCGCAGATGTAGCCCTCGAACCACCGCCCGTTACCGGTGACGTTGGTACCGAGACGCGTGAACGGCGCCAGCAGTTCGAGCCCCCGGTCGAGGTTGTCCTGGTTGCGTTGCAGGACGTCGGTGACCTTGCCGAGTTCCCGCAGCGCGGGGCGCAGCTGCTTCCGGTTCTCCGAGACCACCGCCGAGAGCTGGCCGGCCACCCTCGTGGTTCCGCGCAGCAGCCGGTTGATGGCCTGTCGACGGTTCTGCAGTTCGGTCAGCAGCAGGTTGCCGTCCTCGATGACGGTGCGCAGTTGACGGTTGCGGCTGTTGAGCGTCCCGGTGATCTCCCTGGTGTTCGACAGCAGGCGCGACAGCTCCTCGTCCCGCGAGGACACCGTCTGCGACAACGCCGACAGGCCCGTCAGTGCGTCCTTCATGGACTGTGGGGTGTCGGCGAACGTCTCGGACACGACGTCGAAGCTGCGCGCGAGCTGGTCGGTGTCGATCTCGCCCACCGTGCCCGAGAGCTGGTCGAAGGCGTCCTGCAGTTCGAACGGCGTCTCGGTGCGCGCGACCGGGATCGCATCGCCCGGGTCGTGCGTGCCGCCGCCTTTCGGCCGCAGCGCCAGGTACTTCTCCCCCAGCAACGTCTTGATCTCGATCGACGCGGTGGTCTCGGTGCCGATCCGCGACGAGTCGATCCCCTCGAGCGAGAAGGTCGCCCGCACGTGGGTGCCGTCCAGCACCACCTCGTCGACCTCGCCCACCTTCACGCCCGCGACCTGCACCTCGTTGCCCGCGGCCAGCCCGGCCGACTCGGCGAAGTGCGCGGAGTACGTCGTGCGGTCGTTGAGCAGGGGGATGTCGTCGAAGCGGTATGCCGTCACGATGGCGAGTGCCACGAGCGTGAGGCTGACCAGTCCGACGAGCGCCTGGTTGCGTTCCTTGAGCGGCTTCATTCGACCTGACACCTCTCCGGCTGCTGGGTCGCGGGCAGCGGCAGGATCGGCACCTCGACGTTGAGGGATTTCACGCCGATCGTTCCGCGCAGATCGCACAGGTAGTAGTTGAACCAGCTGCCGTAGCTGACCGCGCGGGTGAACTTGTTCAGGTGGCCGGGCAGCGTGGTCAGGACCTCGTCGATCAACTCGCGCGAGCCCGCCAGACCGCTCGCGAGGTCGCGGAGTCCGGCCACGTCGCGGCGCAGGGGCTCACGCGCGTCGGCCAGCAGACCGGAGGTCGCCTCGGTCAGGTCGCCAAGCCCCGAGACGGCCTCGCCGATCGGCTTACGCTGCTCGGCCAGGCCCGACACGAGGCGCTGGATCGTCGACAGCAGGTTCTTCACCTGTGGCGTGCGGTCGTTGACCGTCGTCAGCACGCGATTGAGGTTGTCGATGGTGCGGCCGATGACCTCGTCCTTCTTCGACAGCGTCGAGGTCAGGGACGCGGTGTGCGACAGGAGACTGCGTACCGTGCCGCCCTCGCCCTGGAACACGCGGATGATCTGGTACGACAACTGGTTCACCTGCTCCGGCTCGAGGGCCCGCAACAGCGGCTGGAAGCCGTTGAACAGCACCGTCAGGTTCAGGGCGGGCTGTGTGCGCTCGACCGGGATGGTTCCGCCCGGTTCGAGCGGCGGGGACTCGGGCACGTCGGCGCTCAGCGACAGGTATCGCTGGCCGATGAGGTTCCGGTACTTCACGGTGGCCGTGACCAGGCCGGGCAGTCGGCGCTCGCCGTGGATGTCGAAGTGGACGTCGGCGCGGTTGTCCTCACCCACCGAGATGCGTTGCACCTGGCCGATCTTGACCCCGGACATGCGCACGTCGTCGCCCTCGTGCAGACCGGACGCGTCGGCGAACCGCGCGGTGTATCCGGCCGAGGGGCCGAACGTGGTGTTGGCGATGGTCGCGGCCAAGATCCCGGTCAGCAGCACGGTCACCGCGGCGAACACCGCGATCCGGATCAGGGCGGGCACGTAGCTTCTCATCGCAGCTCCACCGTGGCCCCTCGGTACAGCGGCCCGAGCAGCACGCCGCCCCAACCCGGCAGCTCGTCCGGCGCGATCCCCGTCTGCGCGGACTGCAACACGGCGATCAGGCGCAGTTCCTCCGGCGAGTTGGCCGGTGAGGACACTCTGCCCGGTCCGGACGCGCCACCTCCCTGTGCGCCGGCTCCCTGTGCGCCGTCGTTCTGCCGGCCGCCGTTCTGGTGGCCGCCGCCGGACCCTCCGCGCAGGGCGGCCTCGTCGTCCCCGTCGGCGGGGAACGGCACGTCGTACCCGAGGACCGGACCCGGCAGCGGCCCGGAGTTCTTCGACGGCGCGGGATGCGTCGAACCGTCCTCGAGCGGCCCCTCCGGCGGGTACTGCGGGAACCGGTCCGGCGGGACCATCTGCGGATAGCAGCGCGGTCCGCGTTTGTCGTCGTACCGGGGTTCGTCGACACCCGGTTCGTACTTGCCCCTGTTGTCGGCCAGCATCCGGATGACGACGTGGTTCATCTCGTCGTCGCCGGTACCGAACGCCCGCTTGGCGTTGGGCACCGCCTCGGCGAACTGCCGGAACATGCACGGGTACTGCGGGGCATACTTCGCCAGGACGTCCAGTGTGGACTGGGAGCTGGCCGAGAGGTGGATGATGTTGTGCTCGTTGGCGGACAGGAACCGCTCGAGATCCCCGGAGGCACCCGAGACGCTGTCGTACACCGCGGCGAGGCCCTTCCGCTTCTCCACGATCGTGCGGGTGGTCGTCGTCAGATCCCGCATGGCGGCGAGGAAATCGGGGGCCGCCGCATCGTAGGCCCCCGCGACGTCGGCGACCGCCTCGATGTCGTGGGACAGATCCGGCAGGGAGGGGTTGAACTCCCGCAGGTAGTCCGACAGGTCCACGAGCGTCTCGCCCAGCTGCTCGCCGCGCCCCTCCAGCGCCGTCGACACCGCGGACAGGGTTCCCGCCAGCTTCTGCGGTTCGACCGCCTGCAACAGGGGGAGCACATTGGACAGCACGCGTTCGAGTTCCACCGCCGATTCGCTGCGGTCCTGGGGGATGACGTCCCCCTCCGCGAGCGGCCGGGAACCACCCGTGTCGCTTACGGCGGAGTCGGTTTCGGCGGAGTCGGTTTCGCTGGCGTCACTGCCGTCGCCGGGAATCCGGAGGGCCACGTAGCGTTCCCCGAACAGCGTCTTCGGCAGCAGCCTTGCCGACACGTTCGACGGCACGGCGCCGATGCGGTCGCGTTCGATCGCCAACTCCAGCACGGCCTTCGACGAGTCGGTGGTGATGGAACGCACCTCCCCGACCCGAAGGCCGCGTACCTTCACGTCGGCGCCCTCGCGCATCTGGTTCCCCGCCGTGTCGGTCTCGAGCCGTACCAGCACGTCGTCGGAGAACTCCTTGTTGTAGATCGCCACGGTGGTGGCGATGAACAGTGCGGACACCACGAGGAACACGAGCCCCAGAACCTGGAGCCCGAGCCTGCGCAGCACCGCCGAGCGCGTGGCCGTCATCCCGACAACCTCACCGTCGTGGTCGCACCCCAGATGGCCAGGCTCAGGAAGAAGTCCAGCACCGCGACCAGCACGATCGACGTCCGTACCGCCCTGCCGACCGCGACGCCGACCCCCGCGGGCCCGCCGCGCGCGAAGTAACCGTAGAAGCAGTGCGACATGATCACGATCGTGCTGAAGATGATCACCTTGCCGAAGGACCACAGCACGTCCTCCGGTGGCAGGAACAGGTGGAAGTAGTGGTCGTAGGTGCCAGTGGACTGGCCGTACATCCAGATCGTCACCTGCCGGGACGCCAGGTACGACGACAGCAGACCCACGGCGTACAGCGGGATCACGGCCGTCACGCCCGCGATCACGCGGGTGGTCACGAGGTATGGCAGGCTCGGCACGCCCATGACCTCCATCGCGTCGATCTCCTCGGAGATCCGCATCGCGCCCAGCTGGGCCGTGAACCCGCAGCCCACAGTGGACGAGAGCGCCAACCCGGCGGCCAGCGGTGCGACCTCGCGGGTGTTGAAGTACGCCGAGATGAACCCCGTCAGCGCGGCCGTGCCGAGCTGTTCGAGGGCGGCGTAGCCCTGGATGCCGACGATGAGGCCGGTGAACAGGGTCATGCCCACCATCACGCCGAGCGTGCCGCCGATGACGGCCAGGCCCCCGGTGCCGAAGCACACCTCCGTCAGCAGCCGCAGCGTTTCCTTGCTGTAGCGGCGGATCGTCCGCGGCACCCACGCCAGCACCTTGACGTAGAACAACAACTGGGTGCCGAGCCCCTCGAGCATCGCGCCGGGACGGGCGATCGCCTCCAGCACACGCTCGTCGGTGCTGCGTCGATCGCCCGTGGGCGCGCTGTCCGGTCGGACCCGGGTGGTCGTCATGGCCTCACCGCACCTCTCACAGGGCCTTCGGGGGGACGATCTTCAGGTACACGGCGGTGAGGACGACGTTGATGAGGAACAGCAGCAGGAACGTGATGACGACCGCCTGGTTGACCGCGTCGCCGACCCCCTTCGGGCCGCCCGCGGGGTTCAGGCCGCGGAAGGCGGCGACGACACCGGCGAAGAATCCGTAGATCACCGCCTTGAACTCGCTGATCCACAGGTCGGGCAGCTGGGCGAGCGCGTTGAAGCTCGCCAGGTAGGCACCCGGAGTGCCGCCCTGCATCACGACGTTGAAGAAGTAGCCGCCGAGCACTCCGACGACGCTCACGAGCCCGTTGAGCAACACCGACACGACGATCGCGGCCAGCACCCTCGGCACGACGAGCCGCTGGATCGGGTTGACCCCGAGCACCTCCATCGCGTCGATCTCCTCGCGGATCTTGCGCGCTCCGATGTCGGCGCAGACCGCGCTGCCACCCGCGCCGGCCACGAGCAGCGCCGTGATGAGCGGACTCGCCTGCTGCACGATCGCCAGCGCACTCGCGGCACCGGTGAACGACTGCGCGCCGATCTGCTGCGTGAGCGACCCGAGCTGCAGTGCGATCACCGCGCCGAACGGGATGGCCACCAACGCGGTCGGCAGGATCGTGACGCTGGCGAAGAACCAGCACTGCTGAATCCACTCGCGCCACTGGAACGGCCTGCGCGGGATGGCGACGAGCACCTCCCACGAGAGGGTCGCCAGCCGGCCGACCTGGCTGAGCGCGGCGGTACCCGGGATGGACCCCACCCGTGCGGTCATGCCACCTCCTGTGTCGGCCGGCCCGCGCCCTACACCTTCAGCGCGTGGGTCGCCGTGGCACCGCCGTCGGCGACGAACTCGGCACCCGTGCTGTACGAGCTGTCGTCGCTGGCGAGGAACGCGACCAGGCCGGCGATCTCCTCCGGTCTGCCGACCCTGCCGAGCGCGACCTTCGCCCCCACCGGGGACAGGTCCGTGTCCTCACCGGTGAACTGGCGGATCATTGCCGTGTCGATCATGCCGGGATGCACGGAGTTCACCCGGATCCCCTTCGCGCCCAGCTCCAGCGCGGCCACCTTCGTCATGCCGCGGATGGCGAACTTCGTGGCCGTGTAGGCCGTCACGCCCGGCATGCCCGCGAGGCCCTCGACCGAGGAGAGGTTGATGATCGACCCGCCTCCCGCCTCGGTCATCGGAGCCACCGCCGCGCGCATGCCCAGGAACGTCCCGACCTGGTTCACCGCGACCAGTCGCCGGTAGTCGGCCAACGTGGTGTGCTCCACCTCGGAGAAGTGCAACAGTCCCGCGTTGTTGACGAGTACGTTCAGCGCACCGAACTCGCCCGTCACGCGGTCGATCGCGGCCGTCCAGTCCTCTTCGGACGAGACGTCGAGCCGTTGGTAGGCGGCCGAACCCGCACGCTCGGCGCACAACCGCTCCACGGTCTCCTTTCCGCCCGTGTCGTTGACGTCGGTGACGAGCACCCGTGCGCCGTCGGCGACCAGCCGCCGCGCGAACGCGGCGCCCTGCCCGCGCGCGGCGCCGGTGATCAGGGCGACCTTGCCCTCGAGTCGTGTCATGGCCGCGCCTCACATCATCTCGTCGCCGAGCGGCATGAGCACGGTCTTCAGCTCGGTGTACGCCTCGATCGACGACCGCCCGCCCTCGCGCCCCAGGCCCGACTGCTTGAACCCGCCGAACGGAAGGTGCGGTTCGATCTGGAAGCCGTTGAGGCACACCGTGCCGGCGCGGATCCGGCGGGCCATGCGGAAGGTGCGTTGCGCATCGGCGCTGAACACGCTCGCGCCGAGGCCGTACTCGGTGTCGTTGGCCATCGCCACGGCCTCGTCCTCGTCGTCGAACGGCACGACGGCCAGCACCGGCCCGAAGATCTCCTCCTGGGCCAGGGTCGAGGAGTTGTCGACGTCGGCGAAGATCGTCGGCGCGACGAAGTTGCCGCCCGCGTAGTCACCGCCCAGCCGCTCGCCCCCGGTGACCAGCCGGGCGCCCTCGGCCGTGCCCTTGTCGATGTAGCCCAGCACGCGGTCGAGCTGCCTGCCGTTGATCAGCGGTGCCGACATGACGGCGGGATCGAACGGATCGCCGTAACTGACCATGCCAGCCATACCCTCGGCGGCGGCGAGGAACTCGTCGTACACGCTGCGGTGCACGAGCGCCCTGGTGTTCGCGACGCACGCCTGTCCCGACAGCCCGAGCGTCACCGCGCCGATCGTGGTGGCGGCGGCGAGACCGACGTCGGCGGCGTCGTCGAACACCACCGCGGGGCTCTTGCCGCCGAGTTCGAGGGACACGCGCGTCATCGTCGACGCGGAGGCCTCGACGATGCGGCTGCCGACCGCACGCGAGCCGGTGAAGCTGATCTTGTCGACGTCGGGGTGGGTGATCAGCCGCTCCCCGGTCGGATCGCCCGGGCCGGTGACGACGTTGAGCACGCCCTTCGGAACCCCCGCCGACTCCAGCAGCTCGACCATGCGCAGCACCGTGAACGTGCAGTACTCCGACGGTTTGAGCACCACGGTGCACCCCGTCGCGAGCGCCGGAGCGACCTTCTGGGCAAGCAGCAGGAACGGTGCGTTCCACGGCAGGATCGCCGCGACGACGCCGATCGGCTCGCGAAAGGTCATCGCCAGGTGGTCGCCGCCCTGGTACGGCGCGAGCGTCTCGCCGCCGAGCTTGTCCACCCATCCGGCGTGGTGGTCGAACACGTCGGCGGCCACCTCGACCGACACGGCGTACACGCCCGCGCCGAAGCCGACGGGCACGGAGTTGTCCAGCGCCTGCACCGCCCGCAGCTCGTCGGCGTGCTCGCGCAGCAGTGCGCCGCACCGCCGCAGCAGTGCGATACGCCGCTGGGCGCGCCACCCCGCCCAGTCGCTCTCGTCGAAGGCGCGCCGGGCGGCCGCCACCGCGGAGTCCACATCGGATGCCGAGGCGACGGCGAGGTCGGCGACCTCCTCGCCCGTGGCGGGATGGTGGTGGGTCCAGGTCGCGCCGTCGGCGGCACCGCCCCACTCACCGTCGATGTACAGCAGGCCCGGCTTGAGCCCGACGTCCTCGAGGTGCGATCGCATGGTCAGGGTCATGAGCGCGTCTCCTGTCCGGGTTGTCCCAGTTCCAGCACGTCGGTCGCGGAGAACATGCGTGCGGGGTCGCGGTCGTCGAAGTGGTGGCCGAGCCGATCGTCGAGCTCGTCGAGGGTCCAGAAATCGCCGGTGGGCACGAAATCCCGCTCAATGGACGGCGGTCGCAGCAGCGCCACGTGTCCACCGTGGACGACGAGGACCTGACCGTTGATCGCCTCGGACGCGGGCGCGGCGAGGTACGCGACCACGGGTGCGACGTGGTCGGTCGACAGTGGATCGACGCCGGGTGGGGCGTCGGCCCCGAACGTGTCCGCGGTCATCGCGGTCCGCGCACGGGGGCAGATCGCGTTGGCACGCACCCCGTACCGCGCACCCGCTCGTGCGGTTGAGACGGTCAGCGACGTGATACCCGCCTTCGCTGCCCCGTAGTTGGCCTGGCCTGCGGGCCCGGACAGGAACGCCTCCGACGAGGTGTTGACGATCCGCCCGTATGCGGCACCGCCCGCCTTGACCACGCTGCGCCAGTGCTGCACCGCACCTCTGCTGAGCAGGAAATGGCCGCGCAGGTGCACGCGCAGCACGGTGTCCCAGTCGTCGTCGGTGAGGTTGAACAGCATCTTGTCGCGGACGAGGCCGGCGTTGTTGACCACCACGTGCAGACCACCGAGGTGTTCGACCGCCGTCGTCAGCAGTGCGTCGGTCGTCCCACGGTCGCCGACGTCCCCGGCCACGGCGACGGCCTTGCCGCCGCGTTCCTCGACGGCGGCCACCGTGTCGTGTGCGGCGTCGGCGGCCACGTCGTTGACCACGACCGCGGCACCGTGTCGCGCCAGTTCGAGCGCCTCGGCCCTGCCGAGGCCCGCCCCCGCGCCGGTGACCACCGCAACCTTCCCCTCGAGGGACAGGTCCCGCTGCGGGCTCACGCCAGCGTCACCACCTGACGAATCACGTCGCCCGCACCCGCCCGGAGGACCTCGAGCCCACCGTTGAGGTCGTCGAAGTCGATGCGCCGGGAGATCATGCCGTCCAGATCGAGCATGCCCGCGCGCCAGAACCGGATCATCGCCGCGGTGTCCCGTTCGACGTGGGCCGAGCCGTACAGCGAACCCAGGATCTTCTTGTCGTGCAGGAACAGTTCCTGTGCGCTGAACTCGACCATGGCGTCGGCCCTGCCCGCGCCGACGACGATCACCGAGCCCCCGCGCCGCACGTGGTCCCAGCCCGCGCGGATGGTCGCGGGCGCCCCGACGACGTCGAAGGCGTAGTCGAATCCCTGGGAGGCGGTGAGTTCGTGCTTGACGGCCTCGACCTGGTCCGGGGTCACGGCGTGCGTCGCACCGAAGCGGCGCGCGACGGCGTGCTTCTCCTCGACCGGGTCGACGGCGACGATCGTCGTGGCACCGGCGATGCGCAGTCCCTGGATCACCGAGATGCCCACACCGCCGCAGCCGAACACGACGGCGGTCGAACCGGGGCGCACCTGCGCGGTGTTGAGCACCGCACCGACACCGGTCAGCACCCCGCAGGCGATGAGCGCGGCCGTCTCGAACGGCACGTCCGCGTCCACCTTGACCGCCGCGGGGGCGGGAATCACCAGTTCCTCGGCGAACGTCCCGAGTCCGGAGAAGCCGAACAGCTGCTGGTCGCCGAGCCGGAACCGGGCGGTGGTGAACGCCTCGACGACGTGCACGGCACACAGGTTGAGTTCGCCGCGTACGCAGTCCGGGCAGTGACCGCAGGGCGGCACGAACGACACCGTCACGTGGTCACCGACCGCGAGGTGGTCGACACCGTCGCCCACGGCGACGATCTCGCCTGCCCCCTCGTGCCCGACCACGCCCGGTGCCATGGCGGGAAGCGTGCCGTTCATCGCGGACAGATCGCTGTGGCAGATGCCCGAGGCACGTACGCGCACGCGCACCTCACCGGGCCCGGGCCCGACGACGGTGACGTCGTCGCGCAGATCGAGCTTGTCTGTTCCGATCTCGTGCAGAACGGCCGCTCTCACGTGCTGCCTCCTCGTCGAAGCCTGCTCGGTGGACGTGCGCGTGGCCTGGCTCACGTCAGGGACCGACAATAGAATTTGTTCTCGCCATTGGCAAGGGTCGGTTCACACCGTTCACCGCCGACCGAATCGGCCAGCGACACAGCTATGAGCGGCGTTGACACACAGTCGTCCCGCAACTACCGCCCGGACAGCCCTTCCCTAAATTAGAACCTGTTCTACAATCAACCATCGGTGGTTCGGCACTGGTTCGGCCCTGACCGGCTGCACGGGTCCGCATTACGTCCAACGGAGAACGGGAGGATCGGATGCGCATCGCCTACGCACCCGAGCACGAGCGGCTGCGCACGGAGCTCCGCGGGTACTTCGGCGAGCTGATGACCCCGGAGCGCCGCGAGGGCCTGCAGACCGAGGGCGGCGAGTACGGCGACGGTACGGCCTACACCGAGATCGTCCGGCAGCTCGGCGAGGACCGCTGGCTCGCCCTGGGCTGGCCCCGCGAGTACGGCGGCCGCGGCGGGACGATGCTCGAGCAGCTGATCTTCACCGACGAGGCCGCGATCGCCGGTGTGCCCGTGCCGTTCCTGACGATCAACACGGTCGGCCCCACGATCATGCGCTACGGCACCGAGCAGCAGCGCGAGTACTTCCTGCCCCGGATCGCCGCCGGCAGGCTGCACTTCTCCATCGGCTACTCCGAGCCGGAGGCCGGTACGGACCTCGCCGCACTGCGCACCAGGGCGGTCCGCGACGGCGACGACTACGTGATCAACGGCCAGAAGATGTGGACCAGCCTGATCGAGTACGCCGACTACGTGTGGCTGGCCGCGCGCACCGACCCGGACGCTCCTCGCCACAAGGGCATCAGCGTGCTCGCCGTGCCGACCAACGCCGACGGTTTCTCCTGGACCAAGGTCCGCACCGTGGCGGGTCCCGGAACCAGCGCGACCTACTACTCCGACGTGCGGGTCCCCGTGAGCGCGCGCATCGCCGAGGAGAACGCGGGCTGGCCGCTCATCACCAACCAGCTCAACCACGAGCGGGTCGCGCTGACCTCCGCGGCCCCGTTGCGCTCGGCACTCGACGACGTCCTGGAGTGGGCGCGGGAGACCACGAGACCCGACGGCACCCGCGTCATCGACCAGCACTGGGTCCGCGGGCACCTCGCCCGCGTGCACGCCCACACCGCGTACCTGACCCTGCGCAACTGGAAGATCGCCTCGTCGGCCGACGGCGGCGGCGTGACCCCCGCCGACGCGTCGGCCACGAAGGTCTTCGGCACCGAACTGGCCACCGACGCCTACCGGCTGCTGCTCGAGGTCCTCGGCGCGGGCGGTCTGGTCCGCACCGGCTCACCGGGCGCCGTCCTGCGCGGGCGCATCGAACGCGCCCACCGGTCCGCGCTGATCCTCACCTTCGGCGGCGGCACCAACGAGGTGCAACGCGACATCATCGCAGCCACCGCGCTGAACCTCCCCGTCACCCGTTGAAAGCTCCCAAGGGCCCTATGGTCGCGTTGAACGCGACCATAGGGCCCTTGGGAGCACTCCCCGCCCACGTTCCGGAACTGCCGACAAGGGAGTCGCACCGATGGACTTCACCCCCACCGAGGCCCAGCGTGACCTCGCCGAGCTGACCCGCCGGATCGCGGTCGACCACCCACCGCAGGACGCCGTGGGTTCCGGCGGGTTCGACCGCGCGCTGTGGGCGTCCCTGACCTCCGCGGGCGTGCTCGACGCCGCGTTGCCCGCGCACGTCGGGGGCGGCGGGTTCGGCGTGCTCGAACAGTGTTCCGTGCTGGCCGAGCTCGGCCGAGCGGTCGCAGCCGTGCCGTACCTGCCGACGATCGCCATGGCCGCCACCACGCTCGCCGAGCACGCCGACGGCGAGACCCTCGAACGCTGGCTCGTGCCGATCGTGCGCGGCGCACGCATCGTCGCCGCCGCACTCCCCGATACCGGAGCCCCCGTGTCGTTCACCCTCGACGCGTCCGGACGACTGTCGGGGCAGGCCACGGCCGTCGAGGCGGGTGCGTTCGCCGACGGGTTCCTCGTCGCGGCCTCGTCGGCCGAGGGCGACGTACTCGCGCTGGTGCCCGCCGATGCGCCGGGCGTCGCGGTGTCGGCACAGGAGATGGTCGACCATGCCGATGGGGCGCTGGTCGAGGTCTCCGGCGCGCGCCCGGACACGGTGCTGCCGCCGGCGTCGGTGCCGTGGCTGCGCCGCCGCGGTCTCCTCGGCGCGTGCGCCCGGCAGCTGGGCGTGCTCGAGAGGGCGTTGGAACTCACCGCCGCCTATGCCGCCGAACGCACCCAGTTCGGCAGGCCGATCGGTGGTTTCCAGGCCGTGCGGCACCGTCTGGCCGACGGCTACCTCGACGTCGACGCGGTGCGCCTCACGCTGTGGCAGGCCGCGTGGTTGCTGACCGAGCACACCGGATCGGCCTCCACATCGGACCCGTCCGCCCCGGCGGAGGCCGAATTGGAGGCCG
>Ga0079224_100000292_pt1 | contig 45832 bp, 42 predicted proteins | sample Stecom2015_FD_80414 | JGI IMG/M metagenome (GOLD analysis project Ga0079224, IMG submission 80414) | Agricultural soil microbial communities from Utah to study Nitrogen management - Steer compost 2015 | ecosystem: Environmental > Terrestrial > Soil > Agricultural land | place: USA: Utah... | reverse complement strand
CGGTGACCTTGCCTGACACCCCGGAAATCCGTGGGATGATCACCAAGGTTGCCTACATGCTAGAAGTTGAGGAAATCTGACCATGCGCCTGAACATGCTTAAGCCTGCCGAAGGCAGCAAGCGGGCGCCGCGTCGCATCGGCCGTGGCGCCGGCTCCGGGCTCGGCAAGACCTCCGGCCGCGGTCACAAGGGACAGCACGCGCGCTCCGGCGGCTACAACAAGGTCGGTTTCGAAGGCGGCCAGATGCCGCTGCAGCGGCGCTTGCCGAAGGTCGGCTTCCGGTCGCGCAAGGCGCGCTTCAGCGCCGAAGTGCGGCTGTCCGAGCTTGCCCGCATTAAGGACGGCGTGGTTGACCTGCTGGCGCTAAAGGCGACCAAGCTGGTGCCGCAGCACACGCAGCAGGCCAAGATCATCAAGTCCGGCGAGTTGACTGTACCGGTCACTGTGAAGGGCGTTGCCGTCACGAAGGGTGCCCGGGAAGCCATACTTGCAGCTGGCGGAAAGATCGAGAACTAAGTGGCTAGGTCCCCATCTTCTTCAAACCTGGCGGCGCTCCAGGGTCTCGGACGACTGACCGAGGTCCGGCAGCGTCTCGTGTTCGTGCTGCTGGCGATCGTGGTGTTCCGCATTGGCACGCACATCACGATTCCGGGTCTGGACAAGGTGGCGCTCGCCGAGATGTTCAGCCGAACCCAGGGCACCATCCTGGACATGTTCAACATGTTCTCCGGAGGGGCGTTGGAGCGGCTGAGCATTTTCGCCCTCGGCATCATGCCCTACATCTCCGCTTCCATCATCATGCAGCTGCTGTCGGCGACCATTCCGGCGCTGGAACAGTTGCGTAAGGAAGGTGAAGCGGGCCGGCGCAAAATTACCCAGTACACCCGCTACGGCACGGTGGCGCTGGCCATCTTCCAAGGTATCGGCATCTGCGTGGCGTTGCAGAATCAGGGCGTGGTGATGCAGCCCGGCTGGGGCTTTATCGTGGTCGGCACTGCGACTCTAGTCGCCGGGACTGTGTTCCTGATGTGGCTGGGCGAGCAGGTCACAGAGCGAGGCATCGGCAACGGCATCTCCATCATCATCTTCACCGGTATCGTGGCGGGATTCCCGGCCGCGTTGGGCAGCACCCTGGAACTGGCGCATACTGGCGAGCTGAATCCCGGTATGGTGTTGCTCATCCTGGTGCTGGTGATTGCGGTCACCGCCTTCGTGGTCTTCATCGAGCGCGGGCAGCGACGGATCACGGTCAACTACGCCAAGCGACAGCAAGGCCGTCGCATGTACGCGGCCCAGAGTAGCCATTTGCCGCTCAAGCTGAACATGGCCGGCGTGATTCCGCCCATCTTCGCCTCGAGCTTGATCTTGTTTCCGGCCACGCTGGGACAGTGGTTCGGCAATGCCGAAGGCATGACCTGGCTGGCCGATCTCAGTCAGACCATTCGGCCGGGGCAGCCGCTGTACGTCATCTTGTTTGCCGCAGGGATCATCTTCTTCTGCTTCTTCTACACGGCACTGGTGTTCAACGCCAAGGAGACAGCAGACAACCTGCGGCGCTCGGGTGCCTTCATTCCCGGCATCCGTCCCGGCGAGCAAACCGCGCGCTACATCGACGGCGTCATGACGCGTTTGACCCTGTGGGGAGCGCTCTATATCACGCTGGTTTGCCTGCTGCCGGAATTCCTGATCCTGTGGCTGAATGTGCCCTTTTATTTTGGCGGCACCTCCTTGCTCATCATCGTTGTGGTGATCATGGATTTCATGGCTCAGGTGCAGGCGCATCTGATCTCGCACCAGTATGAGCCGCTGATGCGCAAGGCCAACCTGAAAGGTCACGGCGGAGCAGGACTGATTCGTTGATTTGAGTTGGGCACTTGGCGCGCAAACTATTGTGCGCGGCGTCTTGTTTTTTGCTATGCTACGCGCCCTTTAGGCGCGCGCAGCTGCATTGGAGCGATACCATGAAAGTAAGAGCTTCCGTCAAGAAGATTTGCCGGAACTGCAAGATCATTCGCCGCAACCGCGCGGTGCGAGTGATCTGCACTGACCCGCGGCACAAACAGCGTCAGGGCTAGTGCCCTCGAATACGACCAGGTGACATTAGGACTTGCCGAACTATTCGGCTGAATTGGGAGATAGTGGGCTATGGCCCGAATTGCTGGCGTCAACATTCCCGACCACAAACACACGGTGATCGCGCTGACCCATATCTACGGGATAGGCCGTACCCGCGCCGCGCAAATCTGCGCCGCGGTCGGCGTTGCGCCGGACCGTAAGGTCAAGGATTTGGCAGAGAGCGAGTTGGAAGCGATACGTGCCGAGGTCAGCAAGTACGTGGTTGAAGGCGATCTGCGGCGCAGCGTATCGATGGACATCAAGCGCCTGATGGATCTCGGCTGCTACCGCGGCATCCGTCATCGTCGCGGCCTGCCAGTTCGCGGCCAGCGCACGCGCACTAACGCGCGCACTCGTAAAGGCCCGCGTCGTGGCGTCGGCGCCAAGTAGTCGGTGTAACTACAAGAGTTAGGATAGAGCGATGGCGAAAGCGAGCACCAGCAGTGCGCGGGCCCGTAAGAGGACTCGGCGTACGGTAGTCGATGGGATTGCCCATATTCACGCCTCCTTCAACAACACGATCGTGTGCATCACGGACCGGCAGGGCAATGCGCTGGCTTGGGCCAGTGCCGGTGGCAGCGGCTTCCGCGGCTCCCGCAAGAGCACGCCCTTTGCCGCTCAGGTGGCAGCTGAGCGTGCGGGTCGGGCGGCCATGGATTATGGTATGAAGAATCTAGAAGTGCGGGTGAAAGGGCCGGGGCCGGGCCGCGAGTCTGCGGTTCGCGCCTTGCATGCGGTCGGTTTCCGTATCACCAGCATTGCCGACGTGACTCCCATTCCCCACAACGGCTGCCGCCCGCCGAAGAAGCGTCGCGTCTGACATTCGGAGAGATTGAATGGCACGGTATATTGGCCCGAAGTGCAAGCTCGCCCGCCGCGAGGGCACCGACCTTTTCTTGAAGAGCGGCGTGCGGCCCCTGGAAAGTAAGTGCAAGCTGGAAACGCCGCCGGGACAGCATGGCGCACGGCGTGGCCGGCTGTCCGACTACGGCATGCAGCTGCGCGAAAAGCAGAAGGTTCGCCGTATCTACGGCGTCCTGGAGCGGCAGTTTCGGCGTTACTATGAGGAAGCCAACCGCCGCCGTGGCACCACTGGCGAAATCCTGCTGCAGCTGCTCGAGTGCCGGCTCGACAACGTGGTTTATCGCATGGGGTTCGCTAGCACCCGCGCTGAGGCGCGTCAGCTGGTCAGCCATCGCGCGGTGCAGGTGAACGGCGAGACGGTCAATATCCCCTCCTATCAGGTCAAGCCGGGGGATGTGATCTCTATTCGCGAAAAAGCCAAGCAGCAGGTGCGCATCCAGGCAGCCTTGGAGCTCGCGCAGCAGCAAGGTTTTGTTCACTGGGTGGACGTCGATCCCAAGAAGATGGAGGGGACTTTCAAGTCGATCCCCGAGCGCTCGGATCTGCCGGCGGACATCAACGAACACCTCATCATCGAGCTTTACTCCAAGTAAAGTCGGTGTGCAGGGCGTAGAGAGGACTCTCATGCAGGGTTTCAAGGATTATCTAAAGCCGCGTATCGTTGATGTGCAGGCCATCAGCGATTTTCGCGCCAAAGTCACGCTGGAGCCGCTCGAGCGCGGCTTCGGGCATACCCTTGGGAATGCGCTGCGTCGCCTGCTTCTGTCGTCCATTCCCGGCTACGCGGTCACTGAAGCCCAGATTGAGGGTGTGTTGCACGAATACACCGCCATCGAAGGGGTGCAGGAGGATGTAGTCGATATCCTGCTTAACCTCAAGGAGCTGGCCGTCCGCCTGCACGCCCGCGACGAAGCGACCCTGACGCTGTCCAAAGCCGGTCCGAGTGTGGTTACTGCCGCTGACATCGAGCACGGTCACGATGTCGAGATCATGAACCCAGATCTGGTGATCGCGACTCTGACCAAGCCGACGCAGCTCAACATGACTCTGAAGGTGGAGAAGGGGCGCGGCTACCAGCCTGCAACCTCTCGCGCCAGTGACGAGGATCGTCCGGTTGGTCACTTGCGCCTCGATGCTAGCTTCAGCCCGATCCGCCGCGTTGCTTACACGGTAGAGAGCGCCCGTGTCGAGCAGCGTACCGACCTCGACCGCCTGATCATGGACGTCGAAACCAACGGCGTCATCGACGCGGAAGAGGCGATTCGCTTCGCTGCCGGCCTGTTGTGCGACCAGCTGTCGGTATTCGTCGACCTGCAGGGCTGCGAGTACGAGGCTGAGCCGGAGACCCGCGAGCCGGAGATTGATCCGCTGCTCCTGCGTCCGATCGACGATCTGGAGCTCACGGTCCGCTCCGCCAACTGCCTGAAGGCCGAAAGCATTCATTACGTGGGGGATTTGGTGCAGCGAACCGAAGTCGAGCTGCTCAAGACCCCGAACTTGGGCAAGAAGTCGCTGAGCGAGATCAAGGAAGTGCTGGCTTCTCACGGTTTGTCGCTCGGCATGCGGCTGGACAACTGGCCGCCGTCCTCGCTCAGCGATCGAGATCATGCGGCCGGCCGAAGTGCTGGCCTGCGCAAGGACTGAAGGAAACGAAAAATGCGTCACCGTAAAAGTGGGCGACAACTGAATCGCAACAGCAGTCACCGGATTGCGATGTTCCGCAACATGACTGCCTCCTTGGTCCAGCACGAAGCCATTAAGACGACCGTGCCCAAGGCCAAAGAGTTGCGGCGTGTGGTCGAGCCTCTGATCACGCTTGCTAAGAACGATACTGTGGCCAATCGCCGTCTCGCCTTTAGCCGGCTGCGCAACAAGGAGGCGGTTCGCAAGCTTTTCGAAGAGCTCGGTCCACGCTATCGCACGCGTCCGGGCGGTTATACCCGCATTCTCAAGTTCGGCTATCGTACCGGCGACAATGCGCCCATGGCTTACGTCGAGCTGGTCGACCGGCCCATGCCGAGCGAAGACGCAGCCGAGCCGGCTGCAGAGGAAGGTAAGGCCGAGGAAGCGCAGGAATGAGACAATAGAGCCGGGCAAGTCCCGGCTTTTTTGTTGCCAGCAAGGTTTTGATTTGTATCAATCCAGCGCCCCTGCCGCAGCCGCATGAAGGATGCGCCGGCGCGCCGGTCTGCTACAATGCGCGCGGCTGCCTCGTCCGGCCAGCGTAGCAGATGCCGGCTGGGCTCGGAGATGTACCAGATCCAGTCCAAAGGAGAGTGTCAATGAAAGCGCCTGTACGGGTCGCGGTTACTGGTGCCGCAGGTCAGATCGGTTATAGCCTTCTGTTCCGTATCGCTGCCGGAGACATGCTGGGCAAGGACCAGCCGGTCATCCTGCAGCTGCTGGAAATCACTCCTGCGCTGGACGCCTTGAAGGGCGTGGTGATGGAGCTGGAGGACTGCTCTTTTCCGCTGCTCGCCGGCATCGTCACCACCGACAAGCCCGAAGTGGCTTTCAAGGACGCCGATTACGCTCTGCTGGTAGGGGCGCGCCCGCGCGGTCCCGGCATGGAGCGCAAGGATCTGCTAGAGGCCAATGCGGCGATTTTCTCTGAGCAGGGCAAGGCCCTGAACGAGGTGGCGAGCCGCCAGGTCAAGGTGCTGGTGGTTGGCAATCCTGCCAACACCAATGCCCTGATTGCACAGCGCAATGCGCCTGATCTCGACCCATCGCTGTTCACGGCCATGACCCGGCTGGATCACAACCGCGCCATGGCGCAACTGGCGCTCAAGACCGGCGCCCATACTACCGACATCAAGAAGATCGCCATCTGGGGCAATCATAGCTCGACCCAGTACCCGGACATTTTTCACGCCACCGTCAAGGGGCAGCCGGCCAAGGATCTGGTGGAACAGAACTGGCTGGAGCAAGAGTTCATCCCCACCGTGCAGCAGCGCGGTGCAGCCATTATCAAGGCGCGGGGCCAGTCCTCGGCGGCATCCGCTGCTTCTGCTGCCATCGACCACATGCGGTCCTGGGCCCTTGGCACGCCAGAGGGCGACTGGGTGAGCATGGCGGTCTACTCCGACGGCAGCTACGGCATTGAGGAAGGGCTCATATACTCCTATCCCTGCGTCTGCCGGGACGGTAAGTTCGAGATCGTTCAGGGGCTTGAGATCAACGCGTTCAGCCGCGAGCGCATGGTCATTACCGAGAAGGAACTGATCGAGGAGCGGGACGCGGTGCGGCATCTGCTGCCCTGAGTCATGCCTTCGCCATTGTGCAATGAAAAGGCGCCTGCAGGCGCCTTTTCATTTTGTCCGCAATGCCGTGGTGCAGGCAGTTTCAGGCCCGATTCGATCGCGCCTGCCCGCTGACGTGCCTCTGGCGTTGCCCTAGTTCGAGCAGCGGGCGCAGGAAACGGCCGGTATGGGATGTGGGGACCTGGGTCACCTCCTCGGGCGTGCCGGCAGCGACGATGCGACCGCCGCCGTCGCCCCCTTCGGGACCGAGGTCTATCACCCAGTCGGCGGTCTTGATCACGTCCAGGTTGTGCTCGATGACCACGACGGTGTTGCCGGCATCGCGCAGCCGGTGCAGTACCCGCAGGAGCTGCTCGATGTCGTGGAAATGCAGCCCGGTGGTGGGCTCGTCAAGGATGTAGAGAGTGCGTCCGGTCTCGCGCTTGGACAGCTCCCGCGCGAGCTTGACCCGCTGCGCCTCGCCGCCGGACAGGGTGACGGCGTTCTGCCCGAGCTTGACGTAGCTCAAGCCGACTTCCATGAGGGTCTCTAGCTTGCGCTTGATGACAGGTACCGCGCTGAACAGCTCCAGTGCATCCTCCACGGTCAGTTCCAGGACCTCATGGATGTTCTTGCCCTTGTAGCGGACCTCCAGCGTTTCCCGGTTGTAGCGTTGCCCCTTACAGACGTCGCAGGGCACGTAGATATCGGGCAGGAAGTGCATTTCCACCTTGATGACGCCATCGCCCTGGCAGGCCTCGCACCGGCCGCCCTTGACGTTGAAGCTGAAGCGTCCGGGCGTGTAACCGCGGGCGCGGGCTTCGGGGGTGGCGGCGAACAGCTCGCGGATGGGGGTGAACAGACCGGTGTAGGTGGCTGGGTTGGAGCGCGGAGTGCGGCCAATGGGGCTTTGATCGATGTCGACCACCTTGTCGAACAGGTTGAGATTGTCGACCCCGTCGCAGGGCGCCGGCGGCGTGCTGGCGCCGTTGAGCTGCTGGGCGGCGGCACGGTACAGGGTATCGTTGATCAGGGTGGACTTGCCGGAGCCGGAGACGCCGGTGACGCAGACGAGCAGACCGACCGGGATGTCGACGTCGATGCCCTTGAGATTGTTGCCGCGGGCGTTGCGGATCCGGATCATGGCCTCGGGCCGCACCGGGGTGCGCTTGGCCGGAAGCGGGATGGCGCGCCGGCCGGAAAGATATTGGCCGGTCAGGGAGGCTGGATTGCGCTCGATCTCGGCCGGGCTGCCGGTGGCGACCACGCGGCCACCATGGACGCCCGCGCCCGGGCCCATGTCGACGACGTAGTCGGCGGCGCGAATGGCGTCCTCGTCATGCTCGACCACGATGACGGTATTGCCCAGGTCGCGCAACCGCAGCAGGGTGTCGAGCAGGCGCGCGTTGTCGCGCTGGTGCAGCCCGATGGAGGGCTCGTCTAGCACGTACATGACCCCGACCAGGCCGGCGCCGATCTGACTGGCCAGATGAATGCGCTGTGCCTCACCGCCGGAGAGGGTTTGGACGCTGCGGTCCAGGGTCAGGTAGTCCAGGCCGACATTGACTAGGAAGCCGAGACGGGCACGGATTTCCTTGACGATCTTTTCCGCGATGGCGCCCTTGCTGCCGGGTAGCTGTAGCTGCTCGAAAAAACGTAGGGCCTTGGCTACCGGCATCCTGCTGATGGACGGCAGGTTCTGGTCGCCTATGTACACGTGGCGGGCAGCCCGGTTGAGGCGGGTGCCGCCGCAGTCGGGGCAGGGCTGGTCGCTGAGGTAGCGCGCCAGCTCTTCCCGGATCAAAGCCGATTCGGTTTCCCGGTAGCGACGCTCAAGATTGGGCAGGACGCCCTCGAATGGATGTCGGCGCTGCTGCTCACGGCCGCGCGAGTCCACATAGCTGAAGCAGATCGCTTCATCGCCGCTGCCGTAGAGGATGACGTTGCGCAGCCGCTCTGGCAGCTGCTCGAACGGGGTGTCGATGTCGAAACCGTAGTGCGCGGCCAGGCTGCTGATCAGCTGGAAAAAATACGGGTTGCGGCGGTCCCAGCCGCGGATCGCGCCTGCCGCCAGGCTGCGTTCGGGATGGGCGACCACCCGTGAGGGATCGAAGAACTGCTTGCTGCCCAGACCGTCGCAGCCGGGGCAGGCCCCGCTCGGGTTGTTGAAGGAAAACAGGCGCGGCTCGAGCTCGCCCAGGCTGTAACCGCAGCTGGGGCAGGCATAGCGGGAGGAGAAGACCAGCTCGCCACGCTCCGGCTCGTCGATGAAGACGACCTTGAGCAAGCCGTTGGACAATTGCAGGGCGGTCTCGATGGAGTCGGCCAGCCGCGTTTGTAGGTCGGGGCGCACCTTGACCCGATCAATCACCGCATCGATGGTATGCGTCCGCTTCGGGTCCAGCGCTGGCGGGGCGTCCAGCTCCACCACCCGGCCATCGATGCGGGCGCGGATGAAGCCCTGGCTGCGCAGCTCGTTCAGCACATGGACATGCTCGCCCTTGCGGCCATCCACCACCGGAGCGAGCAGCATCAGCCGGCTGCCTTCCGGCAGCGCCAGGATCTGATCGACCATCTGGCTGACGGTTTGGGCATTCAGCTCTAGACCGTGCTCGGGGCAGCGTGGCGTGCCGACCCGGGCGAATAGCAGACGTAGATAGTCATGGATCTCGGTCACCGTGCCGACCGTCGAGCGTGGATTGTGCGAGGTCGATTTCTGCTCGATGGCGATTGCCGGTGACAAGCCCTCGATGTGGTCGACATCGGGTTTTTCCATGACAGCCAGGAACTGGCGCGCGTAAGCAGAGAGCGATTCCACGTAGCGGCGTTGGCCTTCGGCGTAGATGGTGTCGAAGGCCAGCGAGGACTTGCCGGAGCCGGAGAGACCCGTGATCACGATCAGGCGGTCGCGAGGTAACTCAAGGTCAATGTTTTGCAGATTGTGCGTGCGCGCGCCCTGGATGCGGATGAAAGACACGTAACGACCACCTCTTGACGCAAGGCCATGGATGCATGGCGCCCTACCGGCGGCAGAGCGCTCGCTGCCGCAGCGGTGGGAAAGCGCTGCCTGCGACGGCAGTTGCCGAGGATGTCGACCAGCTCAGCCTCTGCGCGAGAACGAAACTGCTATTATAACCGCTCTCCATGCAGGCACTGCATGGCCGCACGCATGCCACTGGCCTGTCGCCGGCTGCCGCCAGCCATTCGGATCGAAATCATGCATTCGACTGACCACGATCGCCTGGGTTCCATGACTGCCAGCGAGCGTCGCGCCGCCGTCGGCCTGGCGGCCATTTTCGGCTCGCGGATGCTGGGGCTGTTCATCATCCTGCCTATCTTCGCCGTCTATGCGGATCAGCTCGAGGGCAGCACGCCTCTGCTGGTGGGCTTGGCACTCGGTGCCTACGGCCTGACCCAGGCGCTGCTGCAGATCCCGTTCGGGCTGCTGTCGGATCGCTGGGGGCGGCGGCCCGTGATCGCCGCCGGGCTGCTGCTGTTCATCCTCGGCAGCGTGGTCGCTGCCCTGTCCGATCACATCTACGGCGTTATCCTGGGCCGCCTGTTGCAGGGTAGCGGAGCGATTTCGGCAGCGGTGATGGCGTTGGCGGCGGATCTGACGCGCGACAGCCAGCGCTCCAAAATCATGGCCGTCATCGGCATCAGCGTCGGTGGTGCCTTCCTGCTGGCGCTGGGCCTGGGGCCGCTGGTCGCCGGCTGGAGCGGCCTCGGCGGCGTGTTTTGGACGACCGCGCTGCTGGCCACTCTGGCGCTGGTGCTGCTGTTCGTCCTGGTGCCGCGCGGCCAGGCCGTGGCTGCCCCGGACCGAGCCGATTTCGCCGTCGTCCTGCGCAGCCCGGACCTGCTGCGGCTGTGCGGGGGCATCTTCATGCTGCATCTGATCCTGACTGCGGGCTTCGTGGCGTTGCCCGTTGTGTTGCAGGATCATCTGGGGGTGAGCCGCGACCAGCACTGGCTGGTTTACCTGCCGGTGCTGCTGCTGTCGGTGCCGGCCATGGTGCCGGTGATTGCCTACGGCGAGCGTCGGCGGCAGATGCATCGGGTGCTGCCGGCGGTGGTGCTAGCGCTGGCGCTGATCGAGCTGGTGCTGGCGCTGGGGTTGGCCAGCAAATGGCTGATCGTGCTCGCGCTCTGGGCCTATTTCTCGACCTTCAACATCCTTGAGGCCAGTCTGCCATCCCTGGTGTCACGAGTGGCGCCGCCGCAACACAAAGGGGCGGCGTTGGGTGTCTATTCGACGGCGCAGTTTGTGGGCGCCTTCGTCGGCGGCCTGCTGGGAGGCGGCCTGCATGGGCAGTTCGGCGTCAGCGGCGTCTTTCTTCTCGGCGCTGCCGCCGCCGGCATTTGGTTCGTCTTTGCCATGGGTCAGAGCGTCGCCGTCCCGCAGCATGCGCCGGCTTCCTCGGCGCTGCCCAAAGGTTGAGTGCCGGACCGCAACGACCGATATAAGGTCAGTACCAACAATTATTTCTCAGTCTTCCCCGCCTTGTGGTTGTGTATGGGCTCTCCCCAGCGGCCGGCAACCCCGGCCGTGGCCGATGACCGCGCATCCAGACAGCAGGGACAGGCATGACAGAGCTAATACTGCCGCATGGCGGCGAACTGAAGCAGCTTTACCTTTCCGAACCCGCCGCGCTGGCCGAGCAGCGGGCTGCGCGCGACTATCCGTCCTGGGACCTCAGCCAGCGTCAGCTGTGTGATCTGGAGCTGATCCTCAACGGCGGCTTCTCGCCCCTGGAGGGCTTTCTGTCGCGCCCCGACTACGAGCGCGTGGTGGCCGAGATGCGCTTGGTCGGCGGCACGTTCTGGCCGATGCCGGTGACCCTGGACGTCAGCGAGCGCTTCGCCGCAAGCATCTCGCCCGGTACGCGCATCGTCTTGCGTGATCCGGAAGGAGTGGCGATCGCCGTCATGGACGTCACCGATATCTGGGTGCCGGACAAGCAGCGCGAGGCGGAGCTGGTTTTTGGCAGCAACGACAGCGCCCATCCCGGGGTGGATTACCTTCATCGTCAGGCCCATCCGGTCTATCTGGGCGGCCGGGTACTAGGGCTGAGGCCGCCGACCCACTACGATTTCACCCAGCTGCGCCATAGCCCGGTGCAGTTGCGGGCCGAGTTCAAGCGCCGCGGCTGGAGCCGGGTAGTGGCCTTCCAGACCCGTAATCCCATGCACCGGGCCCATGTCGAGCTGACCGTGCGGGCGGCCCAGCAGGCCGGTGCCAAGCTGCTGCTCCATCCTGTGGTCGGCATGACCAAGCCTGGCGATGTCGACCATTATTCCCGCGTGCGCTGCTACCAGCACGTCCTGGCCAAGTATCCGCCGGGCACGGCCATGCTCAGCCTGCTGCCGCTGGCGATGCGCATGGGCGGGCCGCGCGAGGCGGCCTGGCATGCCCTGATCCGCAAGAACTACGGCTGCACGCATTTCATCATCGGCCGTGACCATGCTGGGCCGGGCAAGAACAGCGCCGGCGAGGATTTCTACGGTCCCTACGCGGCCCAGGAGCTGGTGCAGCGCCACCAGGACGAGATCGGCATCACCGTGGTGCCCTTCGAGCAAATGGTCTACGTCGCCAATCGCCGGCGCTATCTCCCGCGCAGCGAGGTGCGAAGCGGCGATCAGGTGCTGGAGATCTCCGGCACCGAGTTCCGTCGCCGCATGCGCGCCGGCGAAGAGATTCCCGAGTGGTTCGGCTATCCGGAAGTGGTGGCCGAGCTGCGTCGGACTTTCCCGACTCGCAGCAGGCAGGGCTTTACCGTCTTCTTCACCGGCCTGTCGGGAGCCGGTAAGTCCACCCTAGCCAATGCTCTCATGGTCCGGCTGCTGGAGATCGGCGGCCGGCGGGTTAGCCTGCTCGACGGGGATCTGGTGCGCAAGCACCTCTCGTCCGAGCTGGGCTTCTCCAAGGAGCACCGCGACCTGAACGTGCTGCGCATCGGCTATGTCGCCAGCGAGATCAGCAAGCACGGCGGTATCGCGCTCTGTTGCCCCATCGCTCCCTATGCCGAGGCCCGGCGCCAGGTGCGCAAGATGGTTGAGGAGGCCGGCGGCTGTTTCATTGAGGTGCACGTGGCGACGCCGCTGGAAGAATGCGAGCGCCGCGACCGCAAGGGGCTGTACGCCAAGGCCAGGCAGGGGCTGATCAAAAACTTCACCGGCATCGATGACCCCTACGAGCCGCCGGAGGCTCCCGAGTTGCGCATCGACACCAGCCGTTGCAGCGTCGAACAGGCCACCGACGAGATCCTGCAGCTGCTGGCCGAATGGGGCCTGATCCCCGCAGCGTGCAATTCCCAGCCGCAGCCGGAACCGGGTATGCTGCTGCAAGGCTGATTGCTTGTGCGCGCAGCCGTTTCTGTGGGCCCTTGGGAAGCCCGCGGAAGCGGCCCATATCATGGGCAGCAGCGCCGTGGCTCTGCTGTGGTTTTTCCTGCTTGGAGCCGTTAGAGTGGCGGCCAAGCGGCGGCGCGTGGCTGCCGTGCACGACATCACCCAGGAGGCGAAACCATGGCAAGGGGCGTAAACAAGGTCATCCTCATCGGCAATCTCGGCAGGGATCCGGAAGTCCGCTACATGCCATCTGGCAGCGCGGTGGCCAATATCACGCTGGCGACGACCGAGGTTTGGCGCGATCGCCAGACCGGCGAGCAGCAGGAGCGCACCGAGTGGCACAACGTGGTGTTTTTCAACCGCCTGGCCGAGATCGCTGGCGAGTACCTGCGCAAGGGCAGCAAGGTCTACATCGAGGGCAGCCTGCGCACTCGCAAGTGGCAGGACAAGAACGGGCAGGATCGCTATACCACCGAGATTGTGGCGAGCGACATGCAAATGCTGGACAGCCGGGGCAGCGGCGGCTCGTCGCGTTGGCAGCAGGAGGCTCCAGCACAGGACGATTTCGAGCCGCCACAGTCGTCCGGTCCGGATGATTTCGACGACGACATTCCGTTCTGACGCGCTGACCTCGGCCGCGCGCAGTTGCAGCCGGGAGGGGCGAGCCGCTCGGCTCCCCTGCCGGTGACTGCCGGGAGAAAGCCGCTGCCGGTCAGCGCGGGTGCGCGAGCAAGACGAACTCCCAGGAAGGGAGAGCGAGCAAGCAACAACACGGAGGTTGTACGGCAATGCGTTCTGTCGATAGCGCGCGCATCGGAATCATTGGGCTTGGCTATGTTGGCCTGCCGCTGGCAGTCGAGTTCGGCAAGCGGTTCCCGACTGTAGGCTTCGACATCAAGCCTGACCGCATCGCCGAGCTGCGGGCAGGTCGGGACAGCACGCTGGAAGTCGAGCCCGAGGACCTGGCGCTGGCGGTCCATCTCAGCTACGCCTCGGAGACCGAGGCGCTGCGCGATTGCAATGTCTACATCGTCACCGTGCCTACCCCCATCGACGCCGCCAAGCGGCCGGACCTGGGGCCGCTGGAGAAGGCTAGCGAGACGGTCGGGCGCGTGCTCAAGCCGGATGACGTGGTCATCTACGAGTCCACCGTCTACCCAGGGGCGACGGAAGAAGTCTGCGTTCCCATCCTGGAGCGGATGTCGGGATTGGTTTACAACCGGGATTTTTTCGTCGGCTATAGTCCCGAGCGCATCAATCCGGGCGACAGGGAGCACCGTCTGGTGAACATCGTCAAGGTGACCTCCGGCTCTACGCCGGAGACGGCCGATTTCGTCGACCAGCTCTACGGACGCATCGTCGAAGCCGGAACCTACAGGGTGTCCAGCATCCGGGTAGCGGAGGCCGCCAAGGTCATCGAGAACACCCAGCGCGACGTCAACATCGCCCTGGTCAACGAGCTGGCTCTGCTGTTCCACCGGCTGGGCATTCCCACCGACGAGGTGCTGGAGGCCGCCGCCACTAAGTGGAACTTCCTCCCTTTCCGGCCCGGCCTGGTGGGCGGGCATTGCATCGGCGTCGATCCCTACTATCTCACCCACAAGGCGCAGCAGATTGGCTATCACCCGGAGATGATCCTGGCCGGGCGGCGCATCAACGACCGCATGGGTGGCTACGTCGCTGGTCGGGTGGCCAAGCTGATGACCCAGCGCAAATTGCATGTGGTGGGCGCCAAGGTGCTGGTGATGGGGCTGACTTTCAAGGAAAACTGTCCCGACCTGCGCAACAGCCGGGTGGTCGACATCATCAACGAGCTGCGTACCTACCACGCCGAAACCGACGTCTACGACCCCTGGATCGATCCGCGCGCGGCGCGGGAAGAGTACGGGATCGACCCCCTGGCCGAGCTCAACGGCCAGCAATACGATGCCGTCATCGTGGCGGTCGGGCACCGACAGTTCAGCGACCTGGGCGTGGAGCGCATACGCCGGCTGCTCAAGCCGGGCGGCGTGCTGTTCGACTGCAAGTACATCTTCCCGGCCGATCAGGTGGACGGGCGCCTGTAGCGGGGTTCAGACCTGCGGCGGGCGCTTGAGGCGCCGGGCGAAGCGGCGGCGGAACGCGGCCAGCTTGGGCGCGATCACGATCTGGCAGTACGGCTGCTGGGGGTTGTTGTAGAAATAGCCCTGGTGGTAGTCCTCGGCCGGATAAAAGGTATCCAGCGGGTTGAGTTCGGTCACGATGGGCTGCGGCCAGATGCCGGCAGCCTCCAGCTCGGCTATCACCGCTTCTGCCGCCTCCTTCTGTTCCGCCGAGTGGTAGAAGATCACCGAACGGTATTGGGTGCCGACGTCGTTGCCTTGGCGATTGAGTTGGGTCGGATCGTGGGCACTGAAGAAGACCTGCAGCAGATCGCGGTAGGTGATTTGCGCCGGATCGAACCGCACCTGCACCACCTCGGCATGGCCGGTGGTGCCGGTGCAGACCTGCGCGTAGCTCGGATTGGGCAGACTGCCGCCGGCATAGCCGCAAACCACGTCGCTGACCCCAACGAGCTCGGCGAAGACCGGCTCCAGGCACCAGAAGCAGCCGCCGCCCAGGGTTGCCAGTTGCTGTTCAGCCATCACGTCCCTTCCCGATCAGTGCGTAATCCCAACACATGGTGCGAAGCCGGCACAGCATCAAGCATAGGCGGTTTGCTCCAACGTCTCCGGCAGCTGCAGGGCGGCAGCGACGGCGGCAGCGATGGCGTCGGCCTCATGCTCGGTCAGGCGACGCAGCGGATGGTGTAGCCGCAGGCGCAGGGTGGTGCCGTGAACCTCGGCCGCGGCGATCTGATCCAGCCGCTCGGGCAGCACCAGCCGCAGCTGGTCGGCCAGCTCGGCAGCATCGCAAGGCCTGGCGCTGGTCAAGGGCAGCTCGCGGGTCAGCATCGGCGCATCGCCGGCGGGAAGCTGGAACGGGTCCAGGTTCAGCATCTGGTCCACGATGTCGGGCAGCTCGCTGCGCAGCAACTGGATATGGGGAATGCCTTTGCGCTGCATGAGAATGCGGTCGAGTCCGAGACTCATGCCCATCACGGAGTAGCGCTCGGGGTCGAGCCCGGCGCTGACTAGCATGGCGGGCGCCAGCAGGCCGGTGCGGCCGATCATCAACCAGCCCTGGGCGCTGAGCACATCGATGCGCATGCCGAGTGCCAGGTGGGGGCGGGTCGCCGGCAGCAGCCGGTAGTGGTGGCCGGGCAACAACGTAGCCATGACGGTGCGCAGCATCTCGGCCAGGTCGATGGTGCTCAGCTGGCCCTGGCGCAGCCGCCACAGCTCTAGCTGATGCGGTTCGCTGCTGTACAGCGGTGCGATGGGGCTGCGGCGGTAAACCTGGCCTGGTGCGATCAGCAGCAGGTCCTCGGGCGCGTCCAGCGCGTGCGCGGCAAGTAAATCCGGCAGCAGGGCGCGCATGTTGGGGCGCAAGCCGAGCCCGGATGGGAGCGGTCGAACCAGATCGGGCGCCTTGCTGCGGGGGATGGCGTGGCTGCCGCGCTGCAGCTGCCGACGGCAGTGCCACTTCTCGGCCAGCGCCGAATGGGCATCGGTGATCAGTTGTTGCAGCGCATGAGGACCGGCTTGCGGGTCGGTCAGATCGCGTTGCGCCAGCGCGCGCTGACTGCAGGGGTCGTTGAGGGTGATGGTGCTGGACATGTGACTCTCTCCTGGTTTCCGGTTGTGCCCTAAGCCGAATCGTCAGTGCCCCGAGGCTTGAATCCGGGTGTTCGGCTTGTGGAGACCAGAGAGAGCTAGGAAGTTAGCGGCTGGACATCCCATGCACCCGGATCCTGCTGGACCCCCGGGGCCAAGTAAATCGGAAATAATAGTAGCCGCTGAAAGTGTTCATGCGCTTCAAGCTAGCAGCCTGCAGCCGCTTCTGCAAGCCCCTTTGTCGGCATGCGAGTGCGAGACGGTTTCGCCGGCGCCGTGGGGCGGCTACCATTACCGGGATTGGATGCCTGCGGTGCCTGGGCTTGGTCGCCCTGCCGTTGGTGCCGGGAAGGCGGGCTGAGAATAAGGAAGCAGCTTGGAACGACGAACGGGACGCGTTGTAGGAGCCATCCTACTGGTGCTGCTGGCGCTGGGCGGGCTGTTTTGGCTGGAGCGCGGCCGCAAGGCTGCGCCGCCGCCACCGCGGCCGGTTGCCGCGGTGGCGGTCGAGATCATGCCTGTCACCAGGACGGATCTGAGCGATGTTCGCGTCTTCAGTGGCAGCCTGGAAGCTAGCGCCGCCTTCGACGTCGCCGCCAAGATCGGCGGTCAGGTGAAGGAAGTGACGGTACAGATCGGTGACACGGTGCGCCGGGACCAGGTGGTCGCCCGGCTGGACGATGATGAGTACGTCCAGCAGCGCGAGCAGGCACGTGCCGAGCTGGCAGTGGCGCAGGCCACCGTGGACGAGGCGGAAAGCGCCATGCGGCTGGCGGAGGCCGAGCATGCGCGACTGCAGGAGCTGCACCGCCAGGGCATCGCCGCTGCAGCCGAGCTGGAGCGAGCGCGGGCCGACTATGCCGCCGCTCAGGCACGGCTGAAGCTGGCGCAGGCCCAGGTCGCGCAGCGGCAAGCTGCGCTGCGTGCTGCCGAGGTGCGCCTGGGCTATACCCTGGTGCGCGCCAACTGGAGCGGCGGCAGCGAGCAGCGCTTGGTGGCGCAGCGCTTCGTCGATCCCGGTGCGACGCTGGCTGCCAATACGCCGGTGGTGTCCGTGCTGGACCTGGATCCGGTCATCGTCGTGGTGTACGTCGGCGAGCACGATTACGTGCGGCTGCGGCCAGGGCAGCGGGCGACGGTGACGGCAGCAGCGTACGGTTCCCGCCGCTTCCCCGCCGAGGTAGTGCGGCTGGCACCGCGGCTGGAGGCCGATACCCGGCAGGCGCGGGTCGAGCTGGCGGTAGCCAATCCCGACCACCTTCTCAAGCCCGGCATGTTCGTCGAGGTGCAGGTTGAGCTGGCACGGGTGGAGGGAGCCACGGTGGTGCCGCAGGCAGCACTCACCCGGCGCGGCGATGTTCTGGGCGTGTTCCTCACCGATGACGCCCGCGAGACTGTGCGCTTCGTACCGGTACGCGTTGGCATTAGCCAGGATGGCCGTACCCAGATCCTGGAGCCGGAGCTTAGCGGCTGGGTGGTTACCTTGGGCCAGCACCTGCTGCGTGACGGCGCGGCGATCCGCGCGGTGCCAGCCGCGGTGCAAGAAGGCGTGGGCTACTCCGAATGAAGATCGCCCAGCTCACGGTCGACCGGCCGGTGTTCACCAGCATGCTGATGCTGATTGCCATCGCCATCGGCCTGGTGGCGCTCACCCGGCTGCCGGTCGACCTGATGCCGGATGTCAGCTATCCCACCCTGAGCATTTCCGCTAGCTATGAGAATGCCAGCCCCGAGGTCGTGGAGGAGCTGATTACGCGGCCGCTGGAGCGGGCGGTGGCGGCGGTACCCGGGGTGGTGGAAATCACGTCCATCTCCGCCGAAGGCAGTAGCCAGGTCAGCATCCGCTTCGATTGGAGCACCGATCTCGATGCCGCTGCCAACGACGTCCGCGACCGCCTCGACGGCGTGATCGCTAGCCTGCCGGAGGAGGCCGACCGGCCGCAGCTGCGCAAGTTCGACCCCACCGCCTTTCCCATTCTGATCCTTGGCGTTGCCAGCCAGCTCGATCCGCTGGAGCTGCGACGGCTGATCGATGAGCAGCTCAGCTACCGGCTGGAGCGCCTGCCGGGGGTGGCAGCGGTCGACATCTGGGGTGGGTTGCAGCGCGAGATCCAAGTGCGGGTGCGGCGCGAGCAGCTGCAGGCGCTGGGATTGCCGCTGGACCAGATCGTGCAGGCGCTGCGAGACGCCAACCTCAACCTGCCCACGGGCAGCATCGTCGAGGGGACAGCGGACGTCACCCTGCGGGCGCCAGGGCGCTTCGCTAGCCTGGACGAGCTGCGCCACACCGTGGTGGCGCAGCGCAACGGGGTGGTGATACGGCTGGATCAGGTCGCCGAGGTCTACGACACTCACGCCGAGCCGACCCAACTGGTGCGCATCAACGGCCAGCCCGGGGTGCGCCTGGGCGTGCGCAAGCAGTCCGGCAGCAACACGGTGGCCGTGGCCGACGCGGTGCTGCGGGAGGTGGCGCGCATCAATGCCGAGTTCCCCCAGGTCGAGCTGGTGCCGGTGATCGACACGGCCCAGTATATCCGCCGCTCTCTCGACAACCTGAGCCGCTCGGTGCTGTACGGCGGCAGCCTGGCGGTGATCGTGCTGCTGTTCTTCCTGCGCGATGTACGTAGCACGGCAGTGGTGGCCAGCGCCATTCCGATCTCGGTGATCGCCACCTTCGGCCTGATCTACTTCGGCGGCTTTACCCTCAACCTGATGACGCTGGGTGGGCTGGCGCTGGGCGTCGGTATGATGGTCGACAATGCCATCGTGGTGCTGGAGAACATCACCCGCATCCGCGACGAGGAGGGGGCGGCGGTGCGCGACGCGGCCGTGCAGGGCGCCGAGCAGGTGACTGCCGCGGTCATCGCCAGCACGCTCACTACGCTGTCAGTGTTCCTGCCTATGGCCTTCATGCGCGACATGTCGGGGCAGCTATTCCAGCAGTTCGCCTGGGTGGTCGGCTTTTCGCTCCTGGCCTCGCTGGTGGTGGCGCTGACGCTGGTGCCCATGCTGGCCTCCAAACTGATGCGGCTGCGGCGGCGCGCCAGCGATCGCTCGGCGGTGGCCGAGGCCAGCCGGCGCGGCTTCTTTCGCCTGGGGCAGCTGTACGATCGTCTGCTGGTTGCCTCGCTGAGGCATCGGCTGACGGTGTTGGCCATTACCACCCTGCTGCTGCTCGGCAGCCTGCTGCTCATTCCCCGGGTCGGCGGCGAGCTGATGCCCGTCAGCGACGAGGGCGAGGTGCGCATCAGCCTAGAGATGGAGCCGGGCACCCGGCTGGAGGTGCTGGACGAGCGCATGCGCCGGGTGGAGGACATCGTCTACGCCGCGGTCCCGGAGATGCAGGCGGCGGTGGTGAGCGCAGGCGCCTCGGGCTTCCGCCACGGATCGACGGCAACCGGTGAGATCCGGCTGTCGCTGGTGCCGGTCAAGGAGCGCAGCCGCTCCAGCGCCGAGATCGCCGCGGCGTTGCGGCCGCTACTGGCCGATATTCCCGGCGTGGTGATTCGCACCCGGGCCGGGCAAGGCTTGTTTCTGTTGCGCATCGGCACCGGCGGCAGCGATCGCTTGGCAATCGAGATCCGTGGCCATGAACTGCCGGTGCTGGAGCAGTTGGCGGCTGAGGTGCGGCAGGCGCTCAGCGACGTGCCCGGCATCACCGACCTGATGGTCAGCCGCAGCGAAGGTGCGCCGGAGCAGGTGTTCCGCATCGATCGCCTGCGCGCCGCCGACCTCGGGTTGTCGGTGGCACAGATCACCCGCACCGTCCAGACCGCCATCGCCGGCCGCAGCGCCGGCCAGTATCGGGACGCCGGCGAGGAATATCCCATCGTGGTGCGCCTCAAGGACGCCGAACGAATGACCCTGGAGGAGGTGCTGGAGCTGCCGCTGGTCGCCAGCGACGGAAGGCAGATCCCGCTGCGGCGGGTGGTCCAGGTCGAGCCCGAGATCGGTCCGGTGCAGATCGAGCGCAAGAACCAGCAGCGCGTCATCATGCTGACCGGCGAGGTCGCCGGCCGCGACCTGCTGTCGGTGGCACGCGACGTGCAGCGGCGCCTGGCGGCCATCCCGACCCCGCGCAACTACGAACTGACGCTGGCCGGCGACTACGAAGAGCAGCAAAAGGCGTTCCGCGAGCTGATGCTGAGCCTGGTCCTAGCCGTGGGGCTAGTCTACATGATCCTGGCCAGCCTGTACGAGTCGCTGCGGGATCCGCTCATCGTCATGCTATCGGTGCCGTTGGCCGCCATCGGCGTGGTGCTCACGCTGTACCTCACCGGCACCACCTTCAACATGCAGTCGGCCATCGGCGTCATCATGCTGGTTGGTATCGTGGTCAACAATGCCATCCTCATCGTCGACCAGGCCGGCCGGTTGCGACAAGAAGGCCGCGTAGTGGCCGAGGCGGTGCGGGAGGCCGGGCGCCGTCGGCTGCGGCCGATTCTTATGACCACGCTTACCACCGTGCTGGGGCTGCTGCCGTTGGCGCTGGGCATCGGCGAAGGCGCGGAAACCCAGGCGCCCATGGCCCGGGTTGTCATCGGCGGCCTGACCAGCTCGACCTTGATCACGCTGGTCGTGATCCCGGTCGTCTATACGCTGTTTCACAAGGAGCGGCCGGCATGATCCGACGGACTCACACCTTGCAGCCTTGCTGGCAGCATGGCCTTCGGGCCGCGGTTGCCGCCTGCGCGGTGGCGCTGTCGTTGCCGCCGGCAGCGGCGCTGCCGCCGGAGGCGCTGCCTGGCCCGACCGTGCTGCAGCAGGAGCTGCGCCTGCGGGCGGACGCCAGCCGCGATCCGGGGCCGGAGGCGGAAGGGCCGTTGAGACTGTCGCTGGAGGAAGCAGTGCTCACCGCCCTGCGCTACAATCGCTCGCTCACGGCACAGCAGTTGGTGCCACAGATTACCGGCGCCTTCGAGGCCATCGAACGCTCGGCTTTCGATCTGACGGCCTTCGCCGAGCTGGGTTTCAGCCGCTCCGTCAGCGAGCGGGCCTCGCCCGACATCCGCCAAACCTTTTCCATCGAATCACGCGGCGTCAGCGGCACGGCCGGCGTCCGCGCTACCCTGCCGAGCGGGACCACCGTGGAGGGCGGCGTGGAGTATCGCCAGCAGAGCTCGAACCGCACGCTGGATGACCAGCACGTGGCCGGGTTCAACCTGTCCGTAACCCAGGCCCTGCTGCGTGGCGCCAGCCGCCGCGCCAACCTGATCGACTTGCGCCAGGCCGAGCTGGATACCCTGGCTTCGGAGTACGAGCTGCGCGGCTTCATCACCAGCCTGGTGGCCGACGTCGAGCAAGCTTACTGGAACTACGTGCTGGCGTCGCAACGGCTTGCCATTTTCGAAAGCTCCCTGCAGCTGGCCGAGCGCCAGCTGCGGGAGACCGAGCAGCGCATCCGCGCCGGCGCGCTGCCGGAAGCCGAGTGGGCGGCGGCGCGGGCTGAGGTGGCACGGCGGCGGCAAGAGCTGATCGACGCCCGCGCTGAGCATGACCGGCAGCGGCTGACCTTGCTGCGCTTGCTGAGTCCGCCCTCGGTGGCTGGCTGGAGGCGGTCCATCGAGCCGCTGAGCGAGCCGCAGGCGCCGGCGGCCGATGCGCTGGATCCCGTCGAGGATCACATCGCCTTGGCGCAGCGGCTGCGGGCCGAGCTCAACGAGGCTAGGCTGCGACTGCAGCAAGGCCGGCTGGAGGTCATCCAGACCCGGCATGGCCTGCTGCCACGGCTCGACCTGTTCGTCGTCCTCGGCAAGACCGGCTATGCTAATGCCTTCGGCGACGCCTTTCGCAACATCGATGGCGATACCTATGACTTGTCGGCGGGGTTGCGCTTCGAGCTGCCGCTGGGCAATCGTCGCGCCCGCGCCGAGCATCGCATCGCCAGCCTGCAGCAGGCCCAGGCCCAGGCCAGCCTGGACAACCTGGCTCAGCTGGTGGCGCTGGAAGTGCAGCAGGCCTATCTGGAGGTGCAGCGCAGCGCGGCGCAGATCGAGGCCAGCCGGGCCACCCGGGCGTTGCAGGAGTCGGTGCTGGCCGCCGAGCAGGCGCGCTTGCGGGCTGGGCGTTCTACTAGCCTGGCGGTGGCGCAGGCCCAGCGCGATCTGCTGGCGGCGCAAATCGACGAGGTCGGCGCCGTGATCGCCTACCGGCAGGCCCTCACCACGCTATACCGCCTCGACGGCAGCCTGCTCGCCCGCCGCGCGATCGCCGCCCCCGGCGAGCAGCCCGCGCTGCTGCCCTAGGAGCAACGTCGTTCCCTTCTGACTCGCTTGTGGAACGCCCCCGCGGCCATTATTTCGCCAATCGGGTGGCAAGCGATTCCTTCGGCCCAGTGCTCGCGCCGGCTCGAGACCAGGGGTGCCGCTGGCTTGCCAGCAATCGGCCGTGGGATTGCCGCGCCTATTTGGCCGCGCAGGTTGCAAGCAGCAACGATGGGCGTACAGAATGCGATCAATGCCGCCATAAAGCAGCCAGCAGGGAAAACAAAATAACCGGCGGCAGAGGAGGGAAACGTTATGGAAACGGTACGGCAAGTTCTCGAGCGAAAGGGCACTGCGGTTTGGTCCGTCGGGCCGGATGCGACGGTGCTCGATGCGCTGAAGGTCATGGCCGAGCATGATGTCGGCGCGGTCCTGGTCATGGAGGGCGACCGCGTGCTCGGCATTTTCAGCGAGCGCGACTATGCCCGCAAAGTGGTGTTGAAAGGGCTGGTATCCAAAGACGTCAAGGTCACCCAGCTGATGACGCCCAATCCCTACACGGTCAGCCCGTCTAATACCGTCGAAGAGGTCATGAACCTGATGACCGAGAACCGCTTTCGTCATCTGCCGGTGATGGAAGACGGACGCTTGGTCGGCCTCGTTTCGATAGGCGACATGGTGAAATCCATGGTGATGCAGCAGGAACGCACCATTCGGCATTTGTCCAGCTATATTTCTGGAGACCTTGCCGCCAATTGAGGGACGAAACTCCCTTACAGCCCAAGGCGCCCGCAAGGGGCGCCTTTTTCATGAAAACCAACCGAAAAGGAAACAAGACCATGGTGAAATGGATGGCTCGAATGGGTGCGATTCTGGCGATGCTGGCAATGGCTGCGGTAGCCGCCTCTACGCCATTGTCCGAGGCCGAGGTGCAGCGCTTCATTGCCAGCCTGCCGGAAATTGAGCAATTGTCCGCCGAGGAGCAGGATGCGGGTTGGCTGGACGAGGCCGACGGCCTCGATTTCGAGCGGCCGCTGTCGGGGAGCATTCATGCCCTGCGGGGCCGCGCTATGTATGGCCAACTCGATGCCGTGGCCGCCAAGCATGGGTTTTCGGGCCTGGAGCACTGGGCCCGGGTCGGCGATAAGGTCTTCAAGGCCTTTCTGGCGCTGGAAATGGAGCAGCAGAGGCCGCAACTGCAGGCGCAAGCGGCAGAGCAGTTGCGGGAGATCGAGCAGAATCCGCATCTGACGCCTGAACAGCGCGAGCAGCTCAAGCACATGTTGAGCAGCAGCATGCAGTTCATGGAGTCTTTGGCGCAGGCGCCGGCTTCGGACATGGAGGCCGTGCGGCCGCATCTGGCGGAGCTGCGGCGCTTACTGGAGCGCTGAGCCGGCAGTGGCCGGCTAGCGTACCAGCGCCAGCCCTAGCCAGGCTCGCAGCCCGGTCTGCGCCTTATAGTTGAGCAGGGTCTCGCCGTAGCCGTGCAGCAGCTGGAAATAGAAGAAGGTGCCAGTACGGGCGAACAGCGGCTCGCGCACTGGGTACGACACGTCCAGCTGCAGCGTATTGCGGCCGCCTACGCCGTGGCGGTACTGCAGGCGCCAGATCCAGCTGTTTTCCGAGCCGTAGCGTAGTATCCAGTCGCCGTAGCCGCGGTAGCGGTGGATGTCGGCGTTGTCCTCCTTGTCGAGATAGAAGTACAGCTTCGGCGCCAGGACCAGCCTTCTGCCGTCGATCACGGTTTCCCAGCTCGGCTGCGCGAACAGCGTGTCGATGCTGCGCGAGGCCTGCTCGCTGCGACCGTTGGATTCGTGCTCGTAGCCGAAGCGCACGCCGCGGGGAATCCAGCCAGTTTTGCCGCTGTCGTACATCCAGAAAAAGCTGGGGCGGTAGCTGGTGTCCTCGAAGGGACGGGATTCCTCGCCGAGATTCCACAGCGAAGTCTGGGTGTAGCCGAAATAAAGCCCTTGCAGCGGCGGCAAGGACTGCGCCAGGCGGTTGCGGGGGTCGAAGATCCGGTATTTCAGGCTGAGCTGGAAACGGGCAGTGAACTCCTTGCCATCGCCCAGCAGGAAGTACATCGGCTCGTGCACTGACAGGGCCTCCTGGGGCCGGGCGGCAGGCACGCTCAGCTCGGCCTCGCGGTAGGGCGTGAGCGGCGCCGGCAGCGGGATTTTCCCTTGCGCGGCGCAGTCGGTTGCCGGCCAGGAGGTGGCGAGCAGGAGTCCGAGGAGTGCAAGGCTGGCGGCGGGGCTGGCGCGGCCGACACTGGGCATGGCGTTTCCTTCGTTAGCGGGCCGGATCTGGTTTTTGCTTTGGCTTTCGCGATCCCATGTTTGGCATGTGCAGCTGATGAACTCAAGCCGCGCCGGGGAGGCGCGGGCCGGCGACAGGAGGTGCTCACGGTGGCGTGGACTCCGGCGCGGAGCGCTTGATTGCTGTGCGGTGGTTTGCTGCTGGGGCTCGGCTTGATCGGGCTGGCCTGGGGGCAGGATGGCGAGCGCACGCGCAGCAGCTACGGCAGCTATGGCGAGCCGGTGGTGCGGCCGGTGCTGCCAACGCCCGGGCAGGGCCTGGCCGTCGGAGCGCTGTCCGAACCGTCGCCAAGCGCCGCTGTTCCGACGCCGAAGGAGCAGCTGGCCCAGGCGCGCCGCCTGCTGGGGCAGGCCGTGACCGGGCGCGACGGCGCCGCGCTGGGGACGGTGCGCGGGATCGCCCGCGCTCGCGAAGGTGCTGCCGTGCTGCATGCGGTGGTGGCCATCACCGGCTTTCTGGGACTGGACAAAAAGCACGTCCTGGTGCCGGTGGAACGGCTAACGCCACAGGCCGACAAGGTCTGGGCCGATTTCGACCAGGATGAGCTGGAGCGGATGCTCGAGTATCAGCCGGAACTGTTCGACCTGGTGCTGCCAGGAGAAACGTAGGGGCGCAGCGCTCAACGCCCCGGTCCTGGCGCCGCGCCTACGGCGGTGGCGATACTCCGCAATGCCTCGACGACGGCCTGGGCGAGCGCCTGGTTGGCCGCCGCGACGCCGGCCGCGGCATCATCGGCGGTCGTGGGAGCCTGGGTCTCGATCAGCCAGGAGCCTAGCAGGCTGCGTTCCGGCAGACGGATCAGCTGCATTCTGAGACGGAGCAAAAAAGCCCCCGCACCGTCCTCGGTCACGATCTGTTCCAGCCGCAGCAGCTGGGTGGTGAGCAAATAGTCGGCAGCCAGTCGGCCGTCGTCCACCACCGCCGCGAACAGACCGGAGCGCTCCAGCGCGGCGGCAAGAACGGCCGCCAGCATGCGGGGCGGCGTATCGGCCCAGCGGCTGCGGGTATAGTAGCGGATCTGATGCGGAGCGGTACGATAAGCGATGCCGCGGGTATCGGCGCCGGCCTCGGCCTGCGGCCGCGCCAGGCGCAGCACCCCGCCCTGGGGCGGCAGCGTCGGCACCGTGGCCGGATCCAGCTCCAGCCGGTAGGATACTGGCGCCGGCGGCGACAGGGTGGTGCAGCCGGCCAGTAGCAAAGCCAGGCCAGCAGCCAGCAGCGGAACGATGGCGCGTGGCGACGTCATTCTCCCGGTCCCGGTTCCATCCGTGGGCGGCCGAACAGCAGCATGCGCGGATTTTCGCGCAGTTCCTCCGCCAGTCGGTTCAGGTTGTCGGTCAGCGCCTGCAGCTCGATGAGCAGCCCGTTGAGCTCAGGTATGGTGGTGCGGCCGACCTGGGCCAGCTCCTGCCGACTCTGCGCGACTGCTCCCTGCAGCTGCTGGCCGACCTGCTCCAGCTGCGCCGCCAGCTCCTGCCAACGGGCGGCGGCGGCCTGCGCCTGGGACAACGCCTCAGGCAGCTGCGCCGCCGCCTCGGCGCTCCGGTTCAGCAGCTGCTCGGCAGCTCGCAGTGTGCTCTCCAGTCGCTCCCCGTTGGCAGCGAGCAGGGTGGAGAACTCGGCCAGACCGCCCAAGATGCGCTTCAGGTTGTCCTGATTTTCCTCGTCCAACAGGGCCGCCACTTGCCCGGCCATCTGGTCCAGGGTATCCAGTCCCCGGCTGAGGGCCTCATCGAGCCGGCTGAACAGCGAAGGCTCGCTGGGAATGACCGGATAGGGACTGGCTTGACTGAGCAACGGCGGCGCCTGCAGCGTGCCGCCGGTCAGCTCGATGTGGACCACGCCAGTCACGCCCTGCGGGTCGAGCTTGGCCCGGGTGTCGGTCTTGATGGGGGTACCTTCCTGCACGGCAATGAGCACATGCACGCGCTCCGGGTTTTGGTCCACCAGCTCCAGCCGCTCGACGCGGCCAACCACCACCCCGCGGTAGGTCACCGGGGCATTGGGGTAGAGGCCCGATACCGATTCCTGAAAATAGATGGAATAGCGAGTTTGGCGCTGCAGTCCGACATCCGAGCCCAGCCACAGCCCCAGGCCGATCAGAGCAGCGCTGAGTACTATCACGAAGACGCCGACGGCGGCGTAGCTCACTCGGCTTTCCATGTTCGCTCCCGTGCCTGCTGCATGCGCGATGCGCTGAAGTAGCGCCGGATCTCCGGATGCGGGCTGGCGGCCAGAGCGGCAACCGTGTCGGTGGCCAGGACTTTGCCTCCGCTGAGGAAAGCCACTCGGTCGGCGGTGCGCCAGAGCGAGTCCGGGTCGTGGGTGACCATGACCACGGTGAGATCCAGTAGCTGCTTAAGCTCCAGGATCAGCCTGTCGAAAGCGGCGGCGCCGGCCGGGTCGAGGCCGGAGGTGGGCTCGTCCAGAAACAGCAGCTCCGGGTCCAGCGCCAGGGCCCGGGCCACCGCGGCACGCTTGATCATGCCGCCGCTGAGCTCGCTGGGGTAGCGCGCGGCAGCCTCCACTGGCAGCCCCGCCAGTCGCAGCTTAAGCAGGGCTAGCTCCCGTACCAGGCGCGGACTCAGCCGTGCGTGTTCCATGATCGGAAAGGCGATGTTCTCCAGCACCGTCAGCGAGGTGAATAGCGCGCCGTGCTGGAACATCACGCCCATGCGCCGCCACAGCAAGCGGGCCGCAGCCATCGACAGGCGCCGCGTAGGCTGTCCGAACAGCACGATCTCGCCACCGGCGGGCCGCTCCAGCATGAGGATTTGCCGTAGCAGCGCCGTCTTGCCGCTGCCGCTGTCGCCGACGATGGCCAGGATCTCGCCCCGGCGCACCTCGAGGTTCAGGCCGCGGTGGACGATCTTCGTCCCGTAGCGGGTTTCCAGGTCGTGGACTGCGATCGGCGCTGCGCTCATAGCTCGAAAATGTTGAAGACAATGGAGAACAGGGCGTCGGCCACGATCACCAGAAAAATGCTGAGAACCACGCTGGCGGTGGTCGCGCGCCCGACCTCCTCGGCGCTGCCACGTACCCGAAAACCGTGAAAGCAGCCGACCAGCGTGATGATGGCGGCGAACACTGGCGTTTTGACCATGCCGACCCAGAGCGTGCTGTTTGGCAGCTGGGCCGGCAAGCGTTCCAAAAAGGTGTGGATGCCGATGCCAAGCAGTGACTGGGCCGCCAGCATGCCGCCTAGTAGGCCGAGGCAGTCGGCGAACACGGTCAGCAGCGGCAGCGCCACCAGCAGCGCGATCAGTTTGGGCAACACCAGGATCTCGAACGGTGCGATGCCCATGGTGCGCAAGGCGGCCACCTCCTCGGTGACCTGCATGGTGCCTATTTCGGCCGTGTAGCTGGAGCCGGTGCGGCCGGCGACGATGATGGCGGTGATCAGGGGCCCCATCTCGCGCAGGATGGTCATCGCCACCAGCTCGACGATGAAAATGCTGGCGCCGTAGCGCTGCAATGGAAGTCCGCCCTGGTAGGCGATAACCACGCCGACCAGGAACATCAGCAGCCCGATGATGGGCACGGCGGCGGCGCCAGCACGCTGGATCTCGGCGGCCACCTGGCGCCAGCGGATCCGCTGCGGCTGCAGCAACAGCGGCTGTGCCTGCAGCGTGCCCTGGCCGAGAAAGGCCAGCAGCTGGAAACCCTGCCGCAGTAAATCGAGCGTGAGCCTGCCCAGCCTTACTAAAGGGCCGGGCGGTTGGTGCGGAGCGGGCAAGCCGCCCGGCCGCGAGCGGGTCAGCTCTAGCAGCGCGAGATGGTCCGCCGGCACCTGGTGTGGAACCAGCTCTACGCCGGCGTTTTGCAGTCGTTGCATGAGCTGGTTGAGCAGCAGGGCGCCGGCGCTATCCATGCGCTGGACCGGTGCCGTGCTCAGCAGCCAGCGGCCGGGCGACAGCTGGAGGCGCTGCAGCGCGGGCTCGACCGCGTGCAGCGCCAGGATGGTCCAGTCACCGCTGCACTGCAGCTGCTGTTCCGCAGGCAGCACGGAGAATCGCGCCGGTTCGGGCCGAGTGTGAACGTTGTTTGCGATGGCCGCCCCTCCGCTGGTGGGCCGGTGTTGCACATCCCTGCTGCTCCCAATCCTGCCGCTCGCAGTCGCGAGGCGCAACGGTAGCGACCGCCATCATTGCGCCTGTCGCCAGCCGGCGACGCTTAGGAGCTCTCCTAGAGGCGAACTAGGGACAAGCCTAGTGTCGCAACCCGGCATCCGTGGCTAGAGTTTTTGGTGCAAGGACTTCCTGCCGTCATCCCCCCCAAGGCGGCAGGGTCAGCCAGGGAAGGTGTTGTTCAGGAATGCATCTATGCCATCCATCCGGCGCGGTTCCCGCCGCGCCGTTTTTTTGCCGACTCCCTCTTGGCCCGATGAGGTGATCGACGTGGGTGTAACAATGCGAACGGCGCAACGCTCAGCCAACACTATACTTTCAGTATCTTCGGCAGCAAGAAGCTACGTCATGGAACAGCGAGCAACTGTCTACGTTGTCGACGACGATGCGGCGATGCGGGATTCTCTGTGCTGGCTGCTGTCGTCGGTTTCCTTGAAAGCCAAGGCTTTTGCCAGCGCCGACGAGTTCCTGCGGGAGTGGGATCCCAATGCCCCCGGGTGCCTGCTGCTGGATCTGCGCATGCCTGGTCTGAACGGCCTGGAGCTGCAGGAGCGGCTGGTTCGGGAAGGCCACCACATCCCCATCATCTTTCTCTCCGGCCACGGCGATGTGCCCACGGCCGTGCGCGCCATGCAGGCCGGTGCGGTGGAATTCCTCACCAAGCCGTTTTCCGAGCGCTTCCTGCTGGAGCGTGTGCAGGCCGCGCTCGAGCAGGACGCCCAGCAGCGCAAACAGCGGCGCCAGACCGAGGTGTTGCGAGCCCGTTACGCCGTGCTGACGCCGCGCGAGCGGGAGGTGCTTCATCTGGTGGTGGCAGGCAAGGTCAATCGGGAAATCGCCGAGATCCTGTCGATCAGCCAGAAGACGGTCGAGCTGCATCGATCCAATCTGATGAAGAAAATGCACGCCGACTCGATACCCAGCCTGGTTGCTATGTGCCTGAGCATCGACGAGTGCAGGAAGGCGATGGGGATGGAGCCCCTTCCCTAGGATGCATCAGGGCAAACCCGGGTGGTCGGCCGCTGCCGCCTGCTTCCATACTCATGGGCGTGCCGTCGCCTTTCCCGCGCGGCGGCGACGGGATTCCATAACGAGCAGCCGGCGCTACGGGGCCGACAGGCGCAAGTGCCAGCCTCTGCAGCAGTGTGATCGAATTTGATGAATGAATGGCTCAGCCCTCGCATCGGCGAGAGGGCGGTTCGAAACCGGCGCATGGAGTCCGACAGCCAACTGGCAACCACGGGGCGCAGCAGGTGTCGCACGGCAGCCTGGGTGGCGAGCGAGCTGCTGTATCGCGCCGCTTCCATCGCCAATGCCGCCGACAGCACCGATACGGCGGCCAAGAACATCATTCTCGAATTGTGTCAGACTGGCCACTGGACCGTCGGCCGTGCCTTCCTGCGTATCAACGGCGAAAGCGCTGAAGGCCCCTGGCTGGTGATATGCGCCGGCACGGGAGTGCTGCCCCCGGGCTGGCAGGCCGGCGAGCAGCTACTGGCGGCAGGACCGATGAGGCCCGCGCTGGCCCGGATCGCCTGGGAGGAGAACCGCGGCGTGGCTGCCAGCATCGACTTCCTGGAAGGGCTGAGCAGCGGCGTGGCGGTGCCAGTGCGCCACTTGGGCCGGGTGCAGGGTGCCATCGAACTGTATGGACCGGGAGCGGTGCCGCAGGAGCCAGGCTTGCTGGACACGCTGCTGGAGATCGGCGAGCAGCTGGCCCATGTGCTGATGCGCCAGCGGCGCCATCGGGAGGCCTTGCGTCAGCAGCAGGAGCTGCTGCACATCGGGCGTCTTGCCAGCATGCGCGAGCTGGCCCGCAACCTAGCCCACGAGGTCAACCAGCCGCTGGCGGCCGTGGTCAGCTACGCCGGTGGTGCCCTACAGTTGCTGGCGCAGGGACGGGCGGAGCCGGACAAGCTCAAGCGCGCCCTGGAGCAGGTGGGAGTGCAGGCCAAGCGGGCGTCCAACATCATCCAGGAGTTTCGGGAATTTCTGCGGCGAGGCGACACCCGGCACGAGCGGCTGGATTTGCGCAAGCTGATCAACGAAACGGCCATGCTGATGGCCAGCGTGGTGCGCGAAGCCGGCGCCAACCTGGTGGTCAGGCTGCCGCCGGAGCTGCCGGAGATCGAAGGCGACCCGATTCAGCTGCAGCAAGTGCTGATCGATCTGATCCACAATGCCGTCGAGTCGCTCAGTGGCGCTCCTGCCTCCCGGCGACGCTTGCTGGAGATCGAGGTCGAAGTCGACGAGCAGGTCGAGATTCGGGTGCGGGATACCGGGGTCGGCATGCCCGGCGAGCTGCTGCCCCAACTGTTCACGCCGTTTCTCACCACCAAGCCGCATGGGCTGGGCATGGGGTTGCCGGTCAGCCGCTCCATCGTCGAGTTTCATGGCGGTCGCATGAGCGCCGACAACAACCCGGACGGAGGCATGACCTTCCGGGTGCGCCTGCCGCCAGCGCGGTCGCTGTCTTCCTCGGGGCGGTAAGGCTGGCTGCCGCGTCGCCGGCGCGGCATGGACTGTGCCTTTGTCGCGTTCCAAGCTAGAATCCTGTTCGCTTGTCCCAGCCAATGATCCCAGCGAATGCAGCAGTTTAGTCCCCATGAACGACGACTTCTCTGTGTACGACCAGGCCGCGTCCCGTGCGGTAGACCTAGGCAATCAGCTCGCCGATAACGAGCCGAGCGCCGATCTTTGGGACATTGCCGACGGCCTGCTTGCCGGCGCCGTGCAGTATTGGCTGTACACGCGTCAGCCCTGCGACGATCCGGGCTGCCAGGACTGCGCGCCCTTGTCCACGGCCGAACTGCGGCTACAGGAGCTGCAGCGGCTGGTCGAGGAGCTAGCGCGCAGCAGCGAATACTTCCATACGGCCAACGACTACGGCGCCGGACGCGCCTAGCGCGCCGGTATCTAGCAGGCCGGCTGCGATGCCACGCGTCGCTGCGCAGCCTGGATGCGATGGTGATCCAAGCGTAGCCGCCTGTGGCAGGCGCGGCGTCCCGCTGGGCACGCTGCGCCTGCCGCGGGCTTTGTCGCTCCGGGGAGAGGCGGCAAGCGCAGCGTGCCCAGCGGCAAATCCCGCTCTCCCATCTGGCGCCCCATATCAAAGCCTGATCAAAGTCTATGGGAGTGCGCCGGCGACCGCGGCCGGCGCGCAAGGAGAGGCAGGGTGCAAGACGGGGCTGGGAGTGAATTCTGGCAAGACATGGCGCGCGCCTTTGGCGGGGCGCTGATTTTCGCATTCCCCCTGCTCATGACCATGGAAATGTGGTGGCTAGGGCTGTATCTGGCGCGCTACAAGCTGGCGCTTTTCGTCATTGCCCTGCTGCCGGTCCTGGTTGGCCTGTCCTATTACGCCGGCTTTCGTCACACCTTCGACTTCAAGGAAGATGTCATTGATGCCCTGGTCGCGTTTGTGGTTGGTGTGGCGATGGCGGCGCTGTTTCTGACCTTGTTCGGGGTCATCAAAACCGGCATGTCGCCAGACGCCATCGTCGGCAACGTCATTCTGCTGGCCGCTCCGGCCAGCATGGGGGCCATCTTGGCCAGCAAGCAGCTGGGGCAGCTTCAGAACAACGCAAGGGCGCTCCAGCAAGCCCGCTACGCGGGTGAGCTGTTCATCATGATGGCGGGAGCGCTGCTGCTAGCTTTCAACGTCGCGCCTACGGAAGCAATCATCCTGATCGCCTACAAAATGACGGCCTGGCATGCGTTGGCGTTGATCGTGGTCACGCTCACCGTCATGCACGTCATCGTTTATACCGCCGGTTTCCGCGGGCAAAGGCAAACACCGGAGGGGGCAACCTTCTGGCGCATGTTTCGGCATTTCACCGTGGTCGGCTACGCCATCGGCGGGCTGGTCAGCTTGTACGTGCTGTGGACCTTTGAGCACCTGAGCGGTTGTGGATTGCTCGCGGCCGTGCAGACGGTCGTGGTGACGGCGTTTCCGGCCGGAGTCGGAGCCGCCGTCTCAAGGCTGGTGCTGTAGCCGTGGCGGGAAAACAGGGTGTCGGCGAGCCGCCGTTGTGGGAGCGGCTGGTAGCGCTGGTGGGGTCTCTGCTGGTGCTGGCCTCGGTCGTGTATCTGCTCTATCAGGGAATCTGGGGCGACCATTCGCCGCCTGACATCGTGATCGAGCAGATAGACGTGATGGACAGTGGCGCCGACCATCTGGTCCGCTTCCGCGCCCGCAACCAGGGTGGCAAGACAGCGGCCGAGGTGATCGTCCGCGGTGTGCTGGAGCGCGACGGCGAGCAGATCGAAACCGCCGAGGCCAGCATCGACTACATACCACCAGGTTCCGAGCAGCAGGGCGGCCTTTATTTCAGCCACGATCCGCGCCAGGCGCAGCTGACCATCGGCGCTTCCGGCTATCGCCTGCCCTGAACCGGACGCAGGCCGACCTGCTGCAGGCATGCGACACCGTCTGTCGCATGCCTGCGGATAATCCTCCTCCAAATCCTGGGCCTGATCACGATCCAGCCTTTGGAAGGGATGAGAGGAGTATGCTTGGAGCTATCGCAGGCGACATCGTTGGTTCGATCTACGAGTTCGACGGCATCAAGTCCAAGGTATTCGAGCTGTTTCATCCGGAAGCGACTTTCACCGACGACACGGTGCAGACAGTGGCGCTGGCGGAGAGCATTCTGACGGGGGAAAGCTATCGCGACCTGCTGCTGAAGTACTACCGGCGCTATCCCGACGTCGGCTACAGCAACAGGTTCCGGCGCTGGGCCGAGGAAGGACCACACCTGCCCTACAACAGCATGGGCAATGGCGCGGCCATGCGGGTCAGCCCGATCGGTTTCGCCTACGACGATTTGGACACCGTCTTGGCCAAGGCCGCTGAGTCGGCCGTCATTACCCACAACCATCCGGAAGGCATAAAGGGCGCCCAAGCAACCGCCACGGCCATTTTCCTGGCCAGAAACGGCAGTTCCAAGACCGCCATCAAGCGCTACATCGAGCATCGCTTCGGCTACGACCTGTCCACGCCGCTGGATCGCCTCCGGCCGCATTATCGTTTTGACGCGACCTGCCAGGGCACGGTGCCACCTGCCATCCGCGCCTTTCTCGAAGCCGAGGACTGGGAAGACGCCGTGCGCAATGCTGTCTCTCTCGGCGGCGACAGCGACACCCTGGCCTGCATCGCGGGGGGCATCGCCGAGGCTGCGTTCGGCCTGCCGGAAGTCATCGCCGAACGGGCCCTGTCCTATCTCGACCCCGAGTTGCGTCGCGTCCTGCAGGAATTCGCGACCCATGTCCGGCGCCGGCCGGTCTTGCCGCGTTGAGCGGGGCGGCCGCCTCGTTTCGCGCTAGTGAAATGTCCCGTCAGCAGTCATAATGATTTCCTGTCGCGCCTGAACTCCATCATGCCGATGCCGACCCGCGCGGGCGCAGCCGTCCAATCGCCACCGGGCAGCGACGAAGGGTGGTGGCGCCGAGATGCTGGGGCTATTGCTGGCCGGAGAAGTTCATGCGAAAGGCCAGGGAATAACAGGAGCTGCCATGCGTCGACTGATCCGCCTCATCATCGCTCTGTTCATCGTCGCCTTTGGCTTGAGCTTCGCTCTCTTGAACGCCGGGACGACGCAGCTGGACTTCTATTTTGGCAGCGTCGAGCTGCCCTTGTCGCTGGCGCTCACGTTGGCACTGGTTCTGGGGGCCCTGCTGGGGTTGCTGTCGGCGACGGCGGTGCTCGTGCGGCAAAAACGGGAGACGGCTCAGTTGCGACGCCAGCTGGCGCAGCGCGAGAAGGAACTGAGCGAATTGCGCAAACTGCCGCTTAGAGACGTGGCCTGATGCTGCAACTGTTTTGGCTCCTGTTGCCGGTGGCTGCGCTGTCCGGCTGGCTGCTGGGCCGCCGGGAGCGCTCCGGTGGCGGCCGCGCATCCTCCTCCAGGTTGCCGGGAGGGTATCTGCAGGGCCTCAACTACCTCCTCAACGAGCAGCAGGATAAGGCCATCGAGGTCTTCACCCGCCTGATCGAGGTCGACAGCGATACCGCCGAGCTGCACCTGGCGCTGGGCAGCCTGTTTCGCCGTCGCGGCGAGGTGGAGCGGGCTATCCGTATCCACCAGAACCTGATCGCCCGCCCTTCCATGACCCGGGAGCAGCGCGCCTACGCGTTGCTGGAGCTGGGGTTGGATTACATGAAGGCCGGACTGCTCGACCGCGCCGAGGCGCTGTTTCAGCAGGTGGCCGATTTCGATGCCTACGTGGTGCCGGCCCTGCATCAGCTGCTCATCATCCATCAGCGGCACAGGGACTGGGAGCAGGCCATTGCCACCGCCAAGAGGCTGGAGGGGCATGGCGCGCCAGGGATGCGCCCCCTGATCGCCCATTTTTACTGCGAGCAGGCCGAGCTGGCGCTGCAGCGCGGCGATGCCCGCCGCGCCCAGCAGCTGCTGAAAAAGGCGCTGGCCAGCGATCCCGGCTGCGTCCGTGCCAGCTTGCAGCTGGGCCTGCTGCAGCTGGAGCGGGGCAATCACCGGGCGGCGCTGCGCTCGCTGGCCAACGTCGAGCGCCAGGATCCGGCGTTTCTGCCGGAGGTCTTGGAGCCGATGCAGGAGTGCTACACTGCGCTGCGCCAGCCGGACCAGATGCAACGCGAGCTGGAGCGCCTGGCGGATGCCCATCCCGAAACCGGGGTCTCCTTGGCGCTGGCCGAGGTGATACGAGAACGGCAGGGCGTGCAGGCGGCGGTGAGCTACCTCCTGACGACGCTGCGGCGGGCGCCGACACTGACCGGAATCGGGCGCTTACTGGAGCTGATCGCTGAACGCGGCGGTCAGGCCGCCGATGTCGAGGAGCTGCAAATCATACGGGCAATCTTCGACGAGGTCTTAGCCGGCTACAACGACTACGAGTGCCGCCAGTGCGGCTTCTCCGGGCGCACGCTGCATTGGCAGTGTCCCAGCTGCCGCTCGTGGGGGACCGTGAAGCCGCTGCTGATTTGAGAGATGGGTGAGCGATTGCAGCAACGAGACAACCGACACACGCGCCAGGGGCCGCGACTGATCGTGGCGCTGGATTTTCCCGCCGTGCGCCAGGCCGAGGAGCTGGCGGCCAAGCTGGAGCCCACCGCCTGCCGGCTCAAGATCGGCAAGGAACTGTTCGTGCGTGGCGGACCGCAGCTGATCGAGCGCCTCCAGGCGCGCGGCTTCGAGATCTTCCTCGACCTCAAGTTCCATGACATCCCCAACACGGTGGCGGCTGCCTGTCGGGCGGCGGCCGAGCTCGGCGTCTGGATGGTCAACGTGCACGCCTTGGGCGGCAGCGCCATGATGCAGGCGGCGCAGGAGGCAGTCGCCGCCGTTTCGACTCGGCCCTTGCTGATCGCGGTTACCGTACTGACCAGCCACGATGCCGCCAGCCTGCGTGAGCTGGGTTTGCCCGAGCCGGCCGTGCTGGTGCCGCAGCTGGCCCGCCTGGCGCGCCAGGCGGGGCTCGACGGGGTGGTCTGCTCCGCCCAGGAGGCGAGCCTGCTGCGGGCTCGGGAGGGCAGCAGCTTCTGCTTGGTCACGCCGGGCATCCGTCCCGCCGCCGCCCAGGCCGATGATCAGCGACGCGTCATGACTCCGGCTGAGGCGTTGGCGGCCGGTTCGGATTATCTGGTCATTGGCCGGCCGATCACCGCCGCCCCCGATCCTATGGCGGCGCTGGCCAGCATTCTGGACGAGATCGCAGGCTAGGCGCGTGTCGAGGAACTTCCTGCCCCGGGCGGCGGTCAGCGATGTTAGAATGTCTGCGGGAGTCGGCCGGACAGTCGCTGCGTCGGTCTCGGCGCGGAGGAAAGTCCGGGCTCCACAGGGCAGGGTGCCAGGTAACGCCTGGGCGGCGTGAGCCGACGGAAAGTGCCACAGAAAACAGACCGCCGATGGCCTTCGGGCACAGGCAAGGGTGAAAAGGTGCGGTAAGAGCGCACCGCGCGGGTGGTAACACTCCGCGGCACGGTAAACCCCACCCGGAGCAAGACCAAATAGGGGAGCTATGGTGTGGCCCGCACCGCTCTCGGGTAGGTCGCTAGAGGCGCACGGCGACGTGCGTCCCAGATGAATGACTGTCCTCGACAGAACCCGGCTTACAGGCCGACTCCCGCCCTTCCTTCCTCGCTTCTCCCTTTCCGACCCCACCACCCGTCCCGCTTGGCCGTGGCCTTTGAACGGTCTTTAGCATTTTTTTCTAAGCGAATGATTTGTCTGTCGAAATCGTCTCGCTCTGCGGAGGAGCTTCGACAGAGTTTGCTTATCGTTCGTAAGTTATTGTTGATAAAGAAAGATTTCAGAAGAGGAATGCTTGACAACTTTCTCGCCGCCTCCCTATAGTGTGCCGAAGTGGGATAAAGTGGAAAAAAATGGAACCCGGTTGGCGTAACGGGGCCCAAGCGGGGGAGCCGTGTTTCGGGGGGTCAGCCATCTTAGTCTGGACGAGAAAGGGCGCATGTCGTTCCCGAGCCGCTATCGGGATCGGCTGATGGAGCTCTGTGGTGGTGATCTCGTCATCACGGTCGACCCCGAGCATTGCCTGCTCGTCTATCCCCTTCCGGCCTGGGAAGAAATTCAGCAGAAGCTGCAGCGGCTGCCGAGCTTCAATCCGGCCACGCGCAATCTGCAGCGTCTTCTGATCGGCTACGCCACTGACGTGCAAATGGATGCTAATGGGCGCGTGCTGCTGCCGCAGCCGTTGCGCGAGTTCGCCTACCTGGAGCGCAAGGTGGTGCTCGCCGGCCAAGGCAACAAGTTCGAGCTCTGGGACGAAGAACGTTGGACCAAGAACTCCGAAGTCTGGTTGGCAGAAGCGCCGCAGAACCTGGAGTCGGTGGCCGAGCTGGCGGATTTGACGCTATGACAAGAGCCGACAGTGACGGTTCGGTGCACAGTCCCGTGCTGCGGGAGGAGGCGATCGCCGCGCTGGCGATCCGACCCGACGGGCTGTACGTGGACGGCACCTTCGGGCGCGGTGGCCACGCCAGCGAGATCCAGCGCCGGCTTGGGCCCCGTGGGCGGCTGTGGCTGATCGACAAGGATCCGGAAGCGATCGCCGAGGCGCGCGCCCGCTTCGGCGCTGATCCGCGCTGTCTCATCCACCACGGTTCCTTCGCCGAGCTGCGCGCGCTGGCGGAGCGCCACGGGGCGCTGGGGAGTATCGACGGTCTGTTGCTGGACCTGGGAGTGTCGTCGCCGCAGCTGGATGCGGCCGAGCGCGGGTTCAGCTTCATGCGAGACGGGCCGCTGGACATGCGCATGGATAGCTCGCGCGGCATGACGGCGGCGCAATGGCTGAACTCGGCGGACGGCGAGGAGATTGCTCGGGTGCTGCGCGAGTATGGCGAAGAGCGCTTCGCCCGCCGCATCGCCCAGGCGATCGTGGCCTACCGCAACCAGCAGGGGCCGCTGCAGACCACCGGCCAGCTGGCCGAGCTGATCGCCGGCGCCGTGCCGGTCCGCGAGCGCCACAAGCACCCGGCAACCCGCAGCTTTCAGGCGATTCGGATACACCTGAACGGCGAATTGGAAGACTTGTCTCGGATTCTGGAGGACGCTTGTGATTTGCTAGCACCCCGCGGCCGCCTGGCGGTGATCAGTTTCCATTCGCTGGAGGACCGCTTGGTCAAACGCTTCATGCGGGCGCGCTCCAGCACGGCGCAGGTGCCGCCGGAGCTGCCGGTGATCCCTGAACAGCTCAAGCCGAAGCTGAGGCTGGTCGGCCGTGCGGTGCGGCCGAATGCGGCCGAGGTCGCTGCCAACCCGAGAGCGCGCAGCGCGGTGCTGCGGGTCGCGGAGCGGTTGCCGTGAGGCAGGGCCTGATCCTGGTCGCGCTGGCGGCTGCACTGATGAGCACGGCGGTCGGCGTGATCCATTTCAAGCACCAATCTCGCCGGCTGTTCGCGGAGTCGCAGGAGCTGCTGCGGGAGGCCGACCGGCTGAACGTGGAGTGGAACATGCTGCAGCTGGAGCTGGCAGCCTGGTCGGCGCACGGTCGGATCGAGCGGATCGCCCGGGAGAAGCTGCAGATGCGCATGCCGCGCCGGACCGATGCCGTGATACTGAAACAATGAGATAGGCAGACATGCTGCGCGATGCTCAACAGGAAAAATCCAGCCTGCCGCCTGCTTGGCGATCGGCCGCGCTGCTGCTCGGCTTCGGTCTGTGCGCCTGCATCCTGCTGGGGCGGGCGGTGGATCTGCAGGTGCTGGACAAGCAGTTCCTGCAGACCCAGGGCGACGCCAGGCACCTGCGGGTGGTAGAGATTCCGGCGCATCGCGGCGCGATCACTGACCGCAACGGCGAGCCGCTGGCGATCAGCTCGCCGGTCGATTCGGTGTGGGTGAACCCGAAGGAATTTCTTGCCGCCGGAGCGGACAGCCACGAGCTGGCGCGACTGCTGGATCTGGAGCCGCGTCTGTTGGAGCGGCGCATCCGCGAGCGAGCCGATCGCGAGTTCCTGTACGTCAAGCGCCACGTTCCGCCTGATCTGGCCGAGCGGGTCATGGCGCTGAAGCTGCCGGGGGTATCGCTGGAGCGTGAATACCGGCGCTTCTATCCAACTGGAGAAGTGGCGGCGCACGTGGTCGGATTCACCGACATCGACGACCGCGGCCAGGAGGGCATGGAGCTCGCTTATGACCAATGGCTGCGGGGCGAGCCTGGGGCTAAGCGCGTGGTCAAGGACCGCTACGGCCGTATCATCGGCGACGTGGAGAGTCTGCGCGAGCCGCGCCCCGGCAAGGAACTGCGGCTGAGCATCGACCGCCGGCTGCAATACCTGGCCTATCGCGAGCTGAAGGCGGCCGCCCTCGAGCAGCAGGTGCGAGCGGCGTCGCTGGTGCTGCTCGACGTCACCACCGGGGAGGTGCTGGCCATGGTCAACCAGCCCGGCTACAACCCCAACAATCGTGCCGAGCTGAGCGGCCAGGTCGTGCGCAACCGCGCCGTCACCGATGCCTACGAGCCGGGCTCCACCATCAAGGTGTTCTCGGTGGCGGCGGCGCTGGAGTCGGGCCGGTTCCGCCCCGACACCATCATCGACACCGGCCCGGGCTACATGCGGGTGGGCAATTACACCATTCACGATACCCGTGCCTTCGGCAAGATCGATGTCAGCACCCTGATCCAGAAGTCCAGCAACATCGGCGTGGCCAAGATGGCGCTGGAGCTGGAGCCGGAAACGATCTGGGATACCTACGTCAGGCTGGGCTTCGGTTCGCCGCCGGGAACCGGTTTCCCAGGCGAAGCCTCGGGACTGATGCCGCCGCGGCCGCCGCAGCGCCCCGCTGAGCGGGCAGCCTTGGCCTATGGCTATGGCCTGTCGGTCACGCCGCTGCAGCTGGCTAGCGCCTATGCCACCATCGCTGCCGACGGCGTTCGGCGGCCGGTGTCGTTCCTGGCCTTGCCGGAGCCGCCGACCGGCGAGCAGGTGATCTCACCGGAAGTGGCCCGGCAGGTGCGGGCCATGATGGAGATGGTGGTGGCGGAGGGGGGTACCGCGCCGCAGGCCCGGGTGGCTGGCTATCGCGTCGCCGGCAAGACCGGCACGTCCCGCAAGGCCATCGCCGGCGGTTACGACGACAAGGCACACCTGGCCTATTTCGCCGGCTTCGCGCCGGCCAGCAAGCCGCGGCTGGCCATGGTGGTGGTGCTGGACGAGCCCAGCGCGCATTCCTACTACGGCGGTCGCGTAGCCGCCCCCGTCTTCAGCCGGGTGATGAGCGGCGCCCTGCGCCTGCTCAACGTGCCGCCGGACGATCTGCCCGGACTGGGCAGCTACGTCGCCAGCATCGGGGGGGTGAGACAATGACGGCGCCAGCCTTGCCGATTGGACACAACCTCGCGGACCTGCTGGCTGGCCTGGTCCAGGTGGCGCCGGCACAGCAGCGTTCCGTCACCGGCCTGGCCCTGGACAGCCGACAAGTGCGGCCAGGCAGCCTGTTCGCCGCGGTCGCTGGCAGCCAGCGGCACGGGCTGGAGTTCGTCGCGCAGGCGCTCCAGCGCGGGGCCGCTGCGGTCGTCTATGAGCCGGATTCGCGGGCGAATGCGGCGGCGGCCGAGCGTGCCTGTGCCGCCGCCGGGGTGCCGCTGCTGGCGGTGCCGGGACTGGGACAGAGCCTGAGCCTCATCGCCGGGCGCTTTTTCGATCATCCCAGCCGGGGCCTGACGCTACTGGGCGTGACCGGTACCGACGGCAAGACCTCGGTCAGCCAGTTCATCGTCCAGGCCTTGAGCGAAACTGCGCCCTGCGGGGTGATCGGTACCCTGGGTTACGGGCAGCTCGGCAGCCTGGAGCCTGCCTCCCACACTACCCCGGACGCGATCCGGCTGCAGCAGCTTCTGAACGACATGCGGGGCAGCGGCATCCGCCATGTGGCGATGGAAGTTTCCTCGCACGCGCTCGACCAGGGGCGGGTGGCTGCCTTGCGCTTCCGCGTGGCGGTGCTGACCAACCTTAGCCGCGATCATCTCGATTACCACGGCAGCCAGGAAGCCTACGCCGCCGCCAAGGCCCGACTGTTCGCCATGCCTGGCCTGGAGCACGCCATCCTCAACGCCGACGACGAATTCGGGCGCCGGCTGCTGGCCTCGCTGCCGGACGGGGTGCGGGCGCTGACCTATTCCTTGTCGCCGGCGGCCGGCGCCGATCTGGTCTGCCAGAAATTGCATGCTCGTCCCAATGGCTTGGAGCTGCGGTTGCGCACGCCTTTTGGCGGCGCCGAGCTGTCTCTGCCGCTGCTGGGACGCTTCAACGCCGCCAATGCGCTGGCGGCGCTCGGTGCACTGCTGGCGCTCGAGGTCCCGCTGCCGGAAGCGGTCCGGCGGCTGCAGCGGCTGCGGCCGGTGGCTGGACGCATGCAGCGGCTCGGCGGCGGCGGGCAGCCGCAGGTGGTGATCGACTATGCCCATACGCCGGCGGCCTTGGCGGCTGCCCTGGATGCCGTGCGCGAGCACACCGAAGGTCGGGTCTGGTGCGTGTTCGGCTGCGGCGGCGAGCGCGACGCCGGCAAGCGTGCTGCCATGGGGGCGGTGGCCGACGCCAAGGCCGACGTCATCGTCATCACCGATGACAACCCGCGTCGCGAGGATCCCGAGGCCATCTTCGCCGACATACTTGCCGGCGTGCAGCGGCAGCGGCCGCAGCTGGTGCATGACCGGGCCGCCGCGATCAGGCTGGCGCTGGAGCAAGCCGAGGCCGGCGATACGGTGCTGATCGCCGGCAAGGGGCACGAGGACTACCAACTGGTCGGTGAGCGCAGGCTGGCATTCAATGACGCTGCGGTGGCGGTCGCTGTCCTGCAGGAGCGTGCGGCATGGATCGACTGATGCTGAGCGAGCTTGCCGAGATGCTGGGTTGCCCTCTGGTCGGCGCCGACGTGCTGGTCGATGCCGTCGCCAGCGACAGCCGCAAGCTGCCGCGCAATGCGCTGTTCGTCGCCCTGCGCGGTGCGCGCTTCGACGGCCATGATTTCCTCCCCGCCGCCCGCGAGGCCGGCGCGGTGGCGGCGATGGTGGACCGCCCCGGCGATTGGGGGCTGCCGTATCTGCTGGTGGAGGATACCCGGCGCGCGCTGGGGCAGCTGGCTGCGGCCTGGCGGCGCCGCTTGGGGTTGCCAGTGGTGGCGATCACCGGCAGCAACGGCAAGACCACCACCAAGGAAATGACGGCCGCAATCCTGGCCCACTGCGGTCCGACCTTGAGCACCGAAGGCAATCTGAACAACGACATCGGTTTGCCGCTTACGCTGCTGCGCCTGGGTCGGGTACATGAGAACGTGGTCGTGGAGATGGGGGCCAGTGCGGCAGGAGAAATCGCCTACCTGGCGGGACTGGCCCAGCCCAACGTCGGCGTGATCACCAATGCCGGTCCGGCCCATTTGCAGGGCTTTGGCTCGCTGGAAGGGGTGGCGCGCGCCAAGGGCGAGCTGCTGCAGGCGCTGCCGCCGACGGCGACGGCGGTGATCAACGCCGACGATGCCTTCGCTCCGCTCTGGCTCGGCTTCGCCGGGCAGCGCCGCGTGCTGGATTTCGGTATCGAACGGCCGGCCGCGGTCCGCGCCGAGCAGATCGATGGCGGCCGGTTCGTCCTCTGCACGCCGAAAGGCAAGGCCTGGGTTAGGCTGCCCCTGCCGGGCCGGCACAACGTGCTCAATGCCCTCGCTGCCGCCGCCGCGGCGCTGGCGCTGGACGCCTCGCTGGAGCTGATCGTGGCTGGCCTAGAAAAGGTCGCGGCCGTTCCCGGGCGGTTGCTGCGGCGCCAGGCCGCGCACGGTGCCTGGCTGCTGGACGACACCTACAACGCCAATCCGAGTTCGCTGCGGGCCGGGCTGGAAGTGCTGGCGGCCGAATCCAGCGAGCGCTGGCTGGTGCTGGGCGACATGGCGGAGCTGGGGCCGCAGGCCGCGCGGCTGCATGCCGAGGCGGGCCAGCTGGCCCGGCGGCTGGGAGTCCACCGGCTGTTCGCGGTCGGGCCGCTGGCGGCGTCGGCGGCGGAGCAGTTCGGCAGCGGCGGCGAGCATTTCGAGAACAAGACGGATTTGATTGCCCGCTTGACGGAGTTGTTGCAGCCAGGGGTGACGCTTTTGGTGAAGGGATCGCGTTCGAGCGGCATGGAGCAGGTCGTTGAGGCCTTGCTGGCGGCGCAGCCCCCGCGACAGGTATCGCTAGGAAACTGAGCATGCTGTTTTATCTGCTGAAATCGCTGGGCGAGTACGTCAGCGCCTTCAACGTGTTCCAGTATCTGACCTTCCGGGCGATTCTGAGCACGCTGACCGCGCTCGCCATCGCCCTGCTGGTTGGACCGGTGCTGATTCGCCGCCTGACTCTGCACCAAATCGGCCAGCAGGTCCGCAGCGACGGGCCGCAAAGTCATCTGTCCAAGGCCGGCACGCCTACCATGGGCGGCACGCTGATCCTGGTTGCGGTTGCTGTCGGTACCCTGACTTGGGCAGACCTGAGCAATCACTATGTGTGGCTGGTTCTGGCCGTCACCCTGGCGTTCGGCGGCATCGGCTTCGTCGATGACTACAAGAAGCTAGTGCGCAAGAACAGCAAGGGTTTGTCGGCACGGGCCAAGTACTTCTGGCAGTCGGTGTTCGGCCTGGCTGCCGCGGTGGCGCTTTATTTGATGGCGCAGACGCCGGCGGAAACGGCGCTGCTGATTCCCTACGCCAAGGACCTGGCTCTGCCCCTGGGGTTGCTGTTCATACCCTTTGTCTATTTCGTGATCGTCGGCGCATCCAATGCCGTCAATCTGACCGACGGTCTGGACGGCCTTGCCATCCTGCCCACGGTGCTGGTCGCCGGCGCCTTGGGCGTGTTCGTCTACGCCGCCGGGCACAAGGTTTTCGCGAACTATTTGGGCGTCCCTTACGTGCAGGGCGTGGGCGAGGTGGTGGTTTTCTGCGGCGCCCTGGTCGGCGCCGGGCTGGGCTTTCTCTGGTTCAACGCCTATCCGGCGCAGGTGTTCATGGGTGATGTCGGCGCGCTGGCGCTGGGAGCTGCCCTGGGTGTGTTGGCGGTGCTGGCGCGACAGGAGCTGGTGCTGTTCATCATGGGTGGCGTTTTCGTGCTGGAGACGGTGTCGGTGATCCTGCAGGTCGGCTCTTACAAGCTCACCGGCAAGCGGATCTTTCGCATGGCGCCCATCCATCATCACTTCGAGCTGAAGGGCTGGCCGGAACCGCGGGTGATCGTGCGCTTCTGGATCATTACCGTGATCCTGGTGCTGATTGGCCTGGCCAGCCTGAAGATAAGGTAACAACGACATGGCGGCACGGGCATATCATGGCTTGACGGTGGTGGTCGGGCTCGGCAAGACCGGGCTCGCCTGCGCCCGCTTCCTGCGCGCCCAGGGTGCCGCCGTGGCGGTGACCGACAGCCGCAGTGAGCCGCCTTGCCTGCCGCAGGCGCGGGCTCAGCTGCCGGACGTGCCGCTGGCATTGGGAGGTTTCGATGTCGAGCTGCTGGCCCGCGCCGAGCGCATCGTGGTCAGCCCTGGGGTGTCGCCGGCCGAACCGGTCATCGCGGCCGCAGCCGAGCGGGGCATCCCGCTGCTGAGCGAGATTGAGCTGTTCGCGCGCGCAGCCCGGGCGCCGGTGGCGGCCATCACCGGCTCCAACGGCAAAAGCACTGTGACCACGTTGCTGCAGCGCATGGCGGCAGCCGCCGGCAAGCGCGTGGCAGCCGGCGGCAATCTGGGTGTGCCGGCGCTGGAGCTGCTGGATCCGGCGGTCGAGCTGTACGTGCTGGAGCTGTCCAGCTTCCAGCTGGAGACCACCCGCAGCCTGGCGCCGGCGGCGGCCACGGTGCTCAACGTGAGCCCCGATCACCTAGACTGGCATGGCTCGCTTGCTGCCTACGCGGCGGCCAAGGAAAAGGTTTTCGCGCGTGCCGAGTGGTGCATCGTCAATGCTGACGATCCGGTGGTGGCGGAGATGAAGCTCGGCGGCCGGCGCGTGAGCTTCAGCGTGCGGCCGAGCTCTGGCGCCGACTGGCGCCTCGGCGAGCGAGACGGCGTCGCCTGCCTGCTGCGTGGCGAGGAGCCGCTGCTGCGCGCGGATGAGCTACGCATTGCCGGGCGGCACAACCTCGCCAACGCGCTGGCGGCGCTGGCTCTGGGCGCGGTGCTCGACCTCCCGCTGCCGGCCATGCTGACCGCGCTGCGACAATTCACCGGGTTGCCGCACCGGACCGAGTGGGTGGGCGAGGCCGGCGGCGTGGCCTGGTACAACGATTCTAAGGGCACCAACGTCGGCGCCACCCTCGCTGCAATCGACGGACTCGACCGGCCCCTGGTACTGATCGCTGGCGGCGAAGGTAAGGGCCAGGATTTCAGCGTGCTGGCGCCGGTGCTGGAGCGGAAGGCGCGAGCGTTGGTACTGATCGGGCGTGACGCCGATCTGATCGAGCGTGCGGTT
>Ga0079224_100000291_pt1 | contig 45859 bp, 37 predicted proteins | sample Stecom2015_FD_80414 | JGI IMG/M metagenome (GOLD analysis project Ga0079224, IMG submission 80414) | Agricultural soil microbial communities from Utah to study Nitrogen management - Steer compost 2015 | ecosystem: Environmental > Terrestrial > Soil > Agricultural land | place: USA: Utah... | reverse complement strand
CGGGCGAAGAATATTTTAGACGCCACTGCGACCCTGGAGTACCGAGCCACGGATATGGAGAACAGTGCTGTTGAGGCTGTCCGAACAGGTCGTACGCCCATTGGTTCATCGCTCTATTACGAAACAAACGGTCAACCTGTATTGGTGAAAGACCGCGTCATTGTAACTGGCAATCAGTTAATCGATGCCAATGCCACCTTTGATCAACAGTCTGGAAGCCCGGCGGTATCGGTTAAAATTAACAGTATTGGTGCCAAACGCATGCTGGAATTTACTAAAAACAATGTTGGCAATAATATGTCAGTTCTTTTTAAGGAGCGTATTCCCTTAGGTAAAAATGAAGAGGGCGTGATGCAATATAAAAATAAAGAAGAAGTGATTAATAATGCCAGAATTCAAGGTATATTTTCCAATCAGTTTCAAACCACCGGTTTAGGAACCATGCAACGGGCTAATGAATTGGCCTTGTTGCTACGTGCTGGTGCTTTGGCTGCACCGGTACAGATTGTTGAAGAACGTACCATTGGACCTTCATTAGGACAGGACAACATTGATAAAGGTGTTAAATCGGTACAAATTGGTTTAATTTTGGTGTTGGTATTTATGCTGCTTTATTACAAAATGTTTGGTTTGATTGCCAATATTGCTTTAACCATTAACGTGGTGTTGATGGTGGCATTTTTATCTTTATTTGGAGCAACTTTAACGTTGCCGGGTATTGCCGGTATTGTTTTGACTGTCGGTATGGCAGTGGATGCCAATGTTCTTATCTTTGAGCGAATTAAAGAAGAGCTGCGTGATGGTAGCACCATCCAAAGCAGTATCAAATCCGGTTATGAAAAAGCCCTATCAACCATTGCCGATGCCAATGTCACGACCTTAATTGCCGCGGTGGTTCTGTTTGCATTTGGTACCGGTCCAATTAAGGGTTTTGCGGTAACTTTAACGATTGGTATTTTGACCTCGATGTTTACCGCGATTATCGTTTCTCGGGCGATTGTCAATTTAATTTACGGCCGTTCACAACGGCTTAAATCCATCGCCATATAAGGGAGCTGAGCATGAATATATTTGGAAACAGTAACTACGATATTATTGGTAAAAGAAAAATTTCTTTGGTGTTTTCTTTGTTGCTGATAATTATTTCAATTGTGGCCGTCAGTGTCCGAGGTTTTAATTTTGGTTTGGATTTTACCGGCGGTAGTGTCATTGTGGTGCACTTTGAAGAGCCGGTTGAGTTAGATACCATCAGAACTCAGCTTAGTGAAGCGAATTACGGTGATGCGGTGGTTAAGAACTTTGGATCTAGTAAGGATATAGAAATTACTTTACCGCCACAAGAATCAAAACCTATTGAGAATGTTGATGATGTTTCATCAGCAGATGAAAGTGGTGAGGCATTACTCAGTAACGAAGTGCTCAATACCTTACAACAATATGATAGTTCAGCCCGGATCTCAAAAGCTGATTTTGTTGGCTCACAAGTCGGTGATGAGCTGGTGGAAAAAGGTTCTTTAGCGTTGTTGTATGCCATATTTGGTATTTTGATTTATGTGACCGTGCGTTTTGAATGGCGTTTTTCATTGGGGGCCATTGCCGCCTTAGTCCATGATGTTATTATTGTTTCAGGTGTTTTTGCCATCTGGCAAGTTGAGTTTGATTTAACTGTTTTGGCCGCATTATTAGCGGTTATTGGTTATTCTTTAAATGACACCATTGTGGTATTTGATCGTATTCGTGAGAATTTCTTAAGTGGTCGTAAAGCTGAAACAGCAGCCATAATTAACACATCAATTAACCAAACCCTCTCTCGAACAGTTGTGACTTCTTTTACCACTATGTTGGTTTTATTTGCACTGTACTTTTTTGGTGGTGATTTGATAAATTCCTTTGCCTTTGCATTAATTATTGGTGTGGTGATTGGAACGTATTCTTCTATTTTTATTGCCTCATCAGCGACTCTGGCATTGGGTGTCAGTCGTGAAGATTTGATTCCGGCAGTTAAAGAAGGTGGTAGTTACGATCATATACCTTAATAAGAGACTCTAAGACATAAAAAAGCCCAAGATCCAATCGGACTTGGGCTTTTTTTTATGTTTGAAGCAAGGTAGTTAAGTAAAAAAAGCTTAAGCTGAAAAGGTGGGTTTGATCAGTCGTCCTAAATGGGCTGATAATTTTAAGTTACCGGCAATGACTTGATTGCTACTAAGACTGTTGTTACTTAAATTAAAGTCTAAACACTGGCCGCCGGCTTCAGTTATCATCAGTTGTCCTGCACGAATAGCAGTATTACTTAAATTAAGCTGCCAGTAGGCATCGAGTTTGCCCGCGGCAACCCAAGCCAAATCTAAACTTGGACAACCTAAAATACGGCAATCAGCCACTTCCTTGTTTACAGTTCTTAACGCCAAGCCATGTGCTGCGGTTAATTTTTCATCACCCGGTAAATTAGTCGCCACTACCGCCGCTTTGGCTTCTTTGGCTTGATCTAAACGCATCCGACGCTGATTAAAGAAGGCACCTTTACCTTGGGTGGCGGTAAAAATATCACCGTTAAAAGGATGGAATACAAACAGCTGTTTAGCTACTTTTTGTTCGCATAGCAGTAAAGTAATGGCACAATGTGGAATACCGTATAAAAAATTAGTGGCACCGTCTAAAGGCAGTAAATGCCAACTACGGGGTGCTTCAGAATGGTCTGTTAAGACTGTTTCGTCTAAGCAAATCACATCTTCCGGGTAGGCTCTTTTCAGGGTGAAAAATAAATCATTTAAACTGGTATCGTGCGTTTGTTGCACATAGTTATTTTGGAGTTTTTTTTGAACCGATAAAAGTTCATTTTTAAAAACCATTTGTTCTATGGATTTAGCCGCTTTTAGCACGGCATTATGGGCAATATTAAGTTCTGGGGACATGTTATTGATGTTACGAAGGCAAGCGCGTATGATAGCAAACTTGATTAAAAGATGACACTTATTCATGCAGCAACTGAAGCAAATCAGCGTTTTACTTATTGGTACCACCCATCCGGGTAATATTGGCGCCGCAGCTCGAGCCTTAAAAGTGATGGGTTTGGATAGATTGTCCCTGGTCAATCCCGAAGAATACCCCAGTGCTGAGGCCCGAGCACGTGCATCAGGAGCCGATGATGTATTATCCAGTGCCAATGTATATGAGACGCTTGATAGCGCCTTAAGTGGTGTTCATAAGGTATTTGGTACCAGCGCCCGCAGCCGCGGCATGGATATTCCAATACTGGATATGCGAACAGCGGCTGCGGCCATGATTGCAGCTGCTGATAGCGGCGAGCAGGTGGCTATGTTGTTCGGTAAAGAACGCTATGGTTTAACCAATGAAGAGATGCAGCGTTGTCACTATCTCGTGCAATTTCCGGCTAATCCTGATTATGGTTCATTAAATTTAGCGGCAGCGGTACAGGTGGCTGCCTATGAATTGCGAATGCAATGTCTACAACAGAATCAGAGCCAAACATCGAAGCCACAAGCGACCTCATCGTTTTGTGACGGCGGAAAAATGACTGGTTTTTATCAACATTTATTTTCAACCATGCATGATTTGGATTTTTTGAATGTCGAGAATCAGGGTTCAATGACTGAAAAATTTCGTATGATGTTTAATCGAATGGGAATAAAAAAACACGAAATGGACATGTTGCGAGGATTTTTAAGTGCCGTTAATAAGAACTTAAAAAAATGACAATAATAAACTTGACTCTTGTTTGGTTCAATGTAAAATGCCCAGTTCTTGTTAAAGCAACAAGCCATATTCCCCGGTAGCTCAGTTGGTAGAGCGGGTGACTGTTAATCACTAGGTCGGCGGTTCAAGCCCGTCCCGGGGAGCCAATATTTAAAAAAGGCCGCGTTATCGTGGCCTTTTTTTATGCCTATTATGATCAAAATAAAATCCAATTATTGTCAGAAAGGTGTACATTAAGGTGTACTGTGTGGGTGTAATTCTGACCTTTATCGGGTAAAATGACCTGCTTTTATCAAATCCAATTGACAGGAATAAACTATGGCACTTGAAGAATATGATGATTATGAACAAGAGCAAATCATCAAAGATTGGTTGCGTCAAAACTGGTTTACCATTTTTGCCGGTATTGCGTTAGGTATTTCAGGTTTATGGGGTTATGCTAAATGGCAAAATACCCAAGCCGAAAAGAATCAATCTGCAGCGACTGAGTATCGACAAATCAGTGATACCATTTTCCAACAAAAGCCAGCCGATGTGGCTGTTTTGGTTGACGATTATGAAGCTGAATACGGTACCAGCTTTTACAGCATTAAAGCCCGTATGCAGTTGGCTTCACGCTGGGTTAATTCCGGTGATATTGATAAAGCCATCAGTGAGTATCAAGCAGTTATTACCGCAAAACCGGATAAAGCGTTGGCTGAATTAGCGCGTTTGCGATTAGCGCGTTTATTTGTTTCAAGCCAACAATTTGATGCTGCCCGTGAACAACTTGGTTTAGTGCAATCATCTGCTTATGGAACCGTTGTGGAAGAAATAAAAGGCGATATCTTTAGTGCTGAGGAAAATTTAGCGAAAGCCCAAGATGCGTATCAATTGGCATTGTTAAGTGGCGAAGGATATTCCGGAAAAGCGTTGTTGGAAATGAAACTTTCACACGTTAAAGTGACTGACCAATAAGAGGCTCTTATGCGATTGATACCCCTAGTTTTAATGCTCATACTGACGGCTTGTAGTTCAAAAAAAGACGATATCAAACCCAATGAATTAACACAGCTTGATGCCAAAGGTACGGTTAAACTTCTCTGGCAGAAAAAACTTAAATCCAGTAAAACATCCTTTGGTTATCAATTACTGCCGGCGGTACTTAATGATTCGGTTTTTGTGGCTGATGTAGCGGGCGGAGTTTTTCGCTTTAATGCTGCTGATGGTAAACAACAGTGGCAGGTTGATGTGGATCATCCTATTAGTGCCGGACCCGGTGTTAACGAAACTTTAGCTGTGGTGGCCGGGCCTGATGGGCAAGTAACCGCTTTAGACGCCGATACCGGTGCTCATTTATGGTCAACAAAGGTCAGCTCTGAAGTGTTGAGCACACCGGTAATTGATCGTAATAGAGTGGTTATTAGGGCTTTAGATGGTCGAATTTATGGCTTTTCTATTCGTAATGGTCAGCGACAATGGCTATTTAATTCTGAAGTGCCCAATTTAACCTTACGCGGTACCAGTGTACCATTGGCTAAGGGCGGTCGTTTATACGTTGGTTTGGATAACGGTGATGTTGCTGCGTTAAACATTGATGACGGTCATGTTATGTGGCAACAGAATGTTGTTAACAACCAAGGTAAAACAGAAATTGATCGCTTATCTGATATTGATGGCGATATGGGTGTTGTTGCTACTGATCTATATGTTAGTAGTGTGGCAAATTTAACCTTAGCAGTAGCCACTGAGTCGGGGCAACTATTATGGCGACATAACTATGGTTCCAGTACCGGTGTGACTGTTTCAAGGCGCTTCATTTATATCAGCGACAACCAATCCAATATTCGCCAGATAGATCGCTCTAACGGTGAGCCAGGTTGGGTTGTAGAAGATTTTTTACTTAGAAACATATCCCGGCCGGCATTTTACTTGGGTGATTTGGTGGTGGCAGACTATGAAGGTTATGTTCACTTCTTAGATGCCTTTACCGGGGCCCTTTTAAATCGTAGAAAATTAGGTAGTGATGGTTTTTATGGGGCGCCTGTTGTCGATGGTGATAGCTTATATACCTATAATAAAGATGGCACATTTTCAGCCATTAAGTTTGAGCAGTAGGAACACTAATGGCTGCTGTAATCACTATTGTCGGCCGACCGAATGTGGGTAAATCGACTTTGTTTAATACCTTAACTGAGAGCCGTGATGCGTTGGTTGCAGCGGTGGCAGGGTTAACCCGTGATCGTCAGTATGGTGAGATTAAGTTAAACGACACCACTGCTAATTTAGTTGACACCGGTGGCATGTTGGGTGATGAAGGTGTTTTAACCGATTTGATGGATGAACAAATTATGCAGGCGGTTGAAGAGGCTGATTTGTTGTTGTTTGTTGTTAGTGCTAAAGAAGGACTGATGCCCGATGATTTGCGAATTCTAGAGCGTATCCGGCCCTTTGCTAAAACCACATGGTTAATCGTCAATAAATCAGAAAGTTCAGAGCCTGAAATTGCTTTGGCTGATTTCTACCAAACTGGCATTAAAACCATGCATGCCATCAGTACCGCTCATCGACAAGGAATTCGTGAACTTCGTGACGCATTAGCGGCTTACGTTACAGCACACATTGAACCATTGCCTAAAGAAAACGAGTTCGGTCCACCAATTGCCATTATTGGTCGACCCAATGTCGGAAAATCTACATTGGTAAATCGTCTACTGGGTGAAAATCGAGTTGTGGCATATGATTTACCCGGTACAACTCGAGACAGTATTCGTTTGCCGTTGGTATGGGATGATCAAAAATACACCTTAATAGATACCGCGGGTGTAAGACGGCGGGCCAGAGTGGATGAGGGCATTGAAAAGTTCAGTATTCTAAAAACCATTGATGCCATTAAACAGTCTCAAGTTTGTGTCATATTACTAGATGCCACTGAAAACATCACAGATCAAGACATGCATTTGATTGGCTTAGCGGTTCATCATGCAAAGCCAGTGGTTTTAGTGATTAACAAATGGGATCATTTGGATGAATCCCATAAAGAAAAAGTCAAATCAAAATTAGATCGTAAGTTACAAGCCTTTCAATGGATTCCTTGGGTATTTACTTCGGCCTTACATGGTTCTGGATTACGTCATTTAATGGAGCGGATTGAATTATTATTGAGCCGTGCCAGTATGGATTTTACCGCCAATCAATTGACTAATGTCTTAAACGAAGCCTACAAGGCACATCAGCCACCCCTGGTACAAGGGTTCAGTTCTCAACTTAAGTATGCCCATTCAGGCGGTCATCATCCGCTGCGAATTGTTATTCATGGCAAACGGGTCGATAAACTGCCTGACTCTTATAAACGCTATTTAGAAAATGCCTTTCGTGATGCTTTTGATCTGCGCGGCATTCCAATTATTCTTCAGTTTAAAGCAGGTAAAAACCCGTTTGAACAAAAAACGCCGAAAAAATCACCATTTCCTTCAAAACGAAAAAGCACTAAATAGTTTTACATTTCTGTTATTGCCACTGTTAAAGTGGTATACGGGTGTTAAAATAAACCGGTTTTTTTTGCAGGTATTTACTAATGACTAAAGCAGCTCAAATTCTTGATGGTCGTAAAGTGTCTTTGGCTTTACAGCAAAATGTCAAAGAACAAATTAAAAAACGAGTTCAGGCTGGTTTCGATGCACCCGGTTTAGCTGTCATCTTAGTGGGTAATGATGAAGCTTCTGCTGTTTATGTTGACAATAAAATAAAAGCCTGTGAGCGTACCGGGATTCTGTCTAAGTCTTATCGTTTACCCAGGCAAACATCAGCTATAGCACTGTTCAATTTAATTGATGAACTAAATAATAACCCTAAGGTGCACGGCATTTTGGTGCAGTTGCCTTTGCCAGAGCATATCGATGAGACCGAAGTTACCAATCGAATTAATCCTAATAAGGATGTCGATGGGTTTCATGCCATCAATGTGGGTCGTTTGGCATTACGACAGCCGGGTTTAAGGCCCTGTACGCCGCGCGGAGTTATTACGCTATTGCATCACTATGATATTGAGCCTAAAGGTCAGCATTGCGTTATTGTGGGCGCTTCTAATATCGTTGGTAGGCCGTTACTGTTAGAGATGTTATTTGCTGGTGCTACAGTAACCACCTGTCATCGTTTTACCCAAGAATTGGCACACCACGTAAAACAAGCCGATATTTTATGTGTGGCCGTTGGTAATATCCAGGTTGTCGATGCAAACTGGATAAAGCAGGGAGCGATTGTTATTGATATTGGAATTAATAGAATGGCAGATGGCACATTATCGGGTGATATCGACTTTGAAACAGCTTGTAAAAAAGCATCCTGGATTACGCCTGTGCCTGGTGGCATTGGTCCCATGACCGTTGCCACTTTAATGCAAAATACCTTTGAAGCCAGCTTGCTTTAAGCATTTTAAACATAGCGAACTTGTTTTAGTTAACTCTTTTCTTCTGCTTCTATTAAGTGCTCATCAGTAGTTTCGACCTTATCGGCAATGGCATTCATGGCGCGGTCGAATAAGGGCACTTGATCAAGTATAACAGCGTTATTGCTGCGAAAGTCATGGGCTAATTCATCAATACTTTTATCGGTCACTTTAATGCCGCGGCTATTGACGAATAAACGTTTTTGACTGATGGGACTAATCCAAGATAACTTGGCTCGGATGTTGCCATCATCTCCGGTATCAAGAAACTCAATCCAGTCTCCCACTTCTAATTCTTCTGCTTTTTGGAAATGGTCGTCTTCAACGTGGTCGATTTTCTGGTTTTGATCATTAATTTTTTTATTGGCGATAAAGTGCACGATTTCGGGCTGCTCTTTATCATCTTCTTTAACAGTAAATGCTTCTTGCGGTAGTACAAACTCATGGTCACTGTCGCTTTGCACTTCCAACTCATTGATTTCCAAGAGTATACGGTATAAATCTGCGGTTTTTGCTTTGACATTGCGCTCATCAAAGGCCACTAACCGCAATCCTTTGCTTAAAAAATCACAAACATGGCTAATTTGTGCTTTTGTGGCCTGTTTCTTTTTGTCTTTAACGGAAACAAAAATCAGCTTATCAACAAACTTAATATATGGCTCAATGGTTTCAGGTTCATCATGATGACGTAAGTGAATAAGTGTTAAAACATTAGCCCATGGGGTTAATAATAAATCAGTGACTCGCTTAGGTAGTTGATGGTTTTTCATTTTTGACTGCAGAATTTCTGCGGTCGCTGCTTTGGCCTTAAAGATTCGCTCTTCTCCCAGTGCTTTTTCAGACGTACGCCTTTCAATAACACGGGTTTTCTTTACATTTTTGGCCTCAAAATTTAAGAAGTCTTCAATCAATGCCGGAAAATCAATTTCATCTTGTTGATGCTCCAAAATATGCTGAACAATAGACTCTACTTTGTTGATAAAATGATTGTTACGATCACTTTCTTCAGTCCATCCAATAGAAGCCTTAGCTACTACATCGAGTAATTTTCTGGCATTGTTGTTTTTATTGGCGAACAGTTTTCGATCTTTCAAGGCTATATGCAAATAGGGGATTTGTAAGCGCGAAAGCAGCACTTGAATTTGAGCAGGTAAATTACGGTCTTCCACCAGAAATTCAAATAACATACTGATTAAGTCGATGGTATCTTCATCTTGGCGGTTAACATTTCTTTGTTCGCCATCAGAGACATCAAGTTCCTGTAATCTTTGAATCAATGTTTCTTTTATTTGTTTAGGGCTCAACCCTGAGCTACCGGCGTTTAGTTGTTTAAGTTCATGAGATTGTAATAAACTCAACGCTGAATTGATGACTGTGGAATCATAGACAGCCACCGGCGTAGTGGTTGTACTGTGACGTTGACTGAGAGCGGACATAATGGATTGATAAGTGTGGTCGTCGATGCTATGCATTTGGCCGTAGCTATTAGCATGGCTTCCCATAGTCGCTGTATTAGAATCGTTGGCTTGTTGGTTAATCTGCTCATGGGTGGGGGCTGGTGCTGCAGAGGCACGGTAACTCCCTTGATTAGGTAGGCTGAATTTAATATCAGGGTAGATACCCTGCTCAATAAGATACCGATTTATCTCATCGTAGGGAGCACTTAAGTTTTCGATTAAACTACGCTCAAATAGCTTTAACATAATTAAATGCGTATTGATTTCAACATTTAATAAATCGATAGGTGTTGAAAAAGCGTGGACAATGACAAATGGAGATATTGGAATTTGGCTTAGTTTTAAATCACTGCCACCGGCCAACAAAGTGAAACGTTTCTCAATGGCATATAATGCATTATGAAAATAAGTGTTTGATTTATCAATAAGATTAGTAACAGCGAGTTTTTTGTCCAATTCCTTCTCTTCAACTAAGGACAATCCTTCTTCTGAGTTAGTTGCCACATCCTGTTGGTCTTTAAAGTACAGGTAATCGCCTTTTTTAAACTGTTTGAAAACATGCTGGATATTGTCTGAAAATTTACGGACCATCAAATCTTTCTTTTTGCGCACTGCGCGCATGGCATCAAAATATTGACTTTGTTTTTCGTTATTTTCTGCCTTTTCAGCCAAATCAAATAGTGTGTCATCTAATTTGTCGTAATACTTTTGAATTCCCGGCTTTAGTCCGGTAATAAATATTTTATGAATTTTCGGTAATATTTGGCCTAGGTTGGCTTCAGGCTTGTGCTGAAAGTTGACGATATTCTTGTTTTTGTGTGTGGGATTATTATCGTTCATGTCGTTCATTATAATTTCCGCGTAAGCAATGGGATTTTAAATAAAGCTTAGGCTATCTAAGAATAGAAAATTGTGAGTGGTCTCACAATTCATGGTTAAGACACTAACTGTCATTGGGGTTGTATTTTAGTTGCTATAGTTAGGCCACTGATAAAGAACACTATAGTTTAACAAAATTTCTGATTCTGCGGGCACCTCAACTTTGAATTCAATTTGCTGGGCATTAATTTTTTTATATTCATGGCTATGGTCGCTAATTTGCCAATTACTCCAGCGGTAAAGGGGTTCTCGAACAGTGACCGTTTCGGCTGTTTTTTTGCCGTTAGTTAATTTAATTTCAAAACGTTCTTGAATTTGGTTTTTTGCTAATTTGAAATCGGTTTGATTGCGTTCACCATTGACATCAAAAGAATTACCTAAAGTTAATGAAACTGTTTGATTGTTTGCAGTATGGTTTATGCGATCAGCACCGATAAAGGTAAGGTGGCCGTCAGAATCGGCTTGATTAACCCTAACTCTGCCAGCGGGTAAGGGCACGCCTAAGTTATTGTTTGAGTTATTTTTAAAATGGATTCGAGCTGTTACGGGGGTCTCTTGTTGGCTTAAATAATTGGCGTCGTTTATCGGCCTTGCATAATAAAACTGACGATTCAAAAACGGGTCAAATAACAACTCCCTTTTACATTGAATGGCGTCCTCAGGTGCAAAAAGTCGGATTTGTTTCGTGGAATTCTGTGGTAGATTCACTGAGCGAGGCAGTTTATATTGGTGGTATTCAAAGACACTTTCTTGCTGGAAGCTTTGGTCTTTGGACATTTGGATATTTTCTCGATAAGGGGTCATCGGGGAGCTACTGGATGCCTGGTTTACGTTGCCTGCGACTAATTTAAGGCCGTAATCTTCGAAGCTTTTACCGGACTGGTTAACAATGGAAACCCAGGCACTGAGGTTGAATTCACACGCTTTGTCTCGGTTTAATTCAACAATATAATCGGCCCACCAAGTCATACCGGCCGTTTGGTAGCTTATGGCGACAAGTTGGTCTTTTTGGGTATTTGAATCTAGTAGCCAGACCAAAGTAGGTTTGGTTAATAAACCACCGGGTAACTGCGGGAAGTTGATTTCAGACCAGTTCCGTAAAGTTACAAGAGAGCCATCTTGATTCTGTATGATCAAACCGCCCTGGGTACTAAGCAGTTGACCATCAATACGATTAGGCTCACCCCCTATGTCATAGCTGACAGAAATGTTTTTGTTGATGTATTTTTGCAATAAGCTGTCACTGCCGACTAAATCGTATTGATAGTTTTGATCCAGTAATACCGCTGCATTGGTATTATTGGGCGTGCTAAAACTGACGGTGGTGGGGTCAATGTAGGCGGTTACATCATCATAAATTAACTCAAAAGAGCCCTTTTTAAAGGCCATGGTTTTGCTTTGTTTTACCACTGCAAAACCGGGAATATTTTGTGGATTGAGTTGTTGGTGTTGGTTTGTGTTGTAACCACTGGAAGATGAATAAATTGTTAAACTGTTATCTTCTGCAGTCACCTTGCTGACCGGTATAAAGCTTAAGACAGCAACCATTATGCCATTAAATAAACGCATAGTTTAATCCTTTGAAAAAGTTTCAATCAGTAAAAAACTCACGGGTAAATTTAACTTGAAAAACCGTTTCTGAGTTGTTGGGTTTTGCGTTAATCGTAAAATTAACATTTTCCTGATTGTTTAAAGCAAAGGTCCCTAAGTAATAGACAGCTTCATCTTGTTCTACAATTTTAATCAACTCAATGTCCTTACTCTGTTGAAACAGGTTTTTAGCATCGATGCTAATGTTCGCTTCAACCGCTTTAGGTTGATCGCCGCTTTTATCCATGATTGAAATGCTCAGGATGCCACGATTTTTAGAACGTGTAATTTGGTAGGCATTGGCGACTTCAGTTGATAAAAAGGTGGAAGGAAAGGTGTTGTAATGCAGTTCATGGTCACCTTGAATAACCACTTGTTCTGCTTGAGAGGTTTGACTTGTTGTCAGTAATAGAGCTGTTAACAAAACAAAGATGCCAGACTTTAGCCACGTTTGAATATGCATTTTTATTCTCCGGTTAAATTGATATTAAGTAAATATCATAACATGGCAAATGTTAAAACTTCACTAAAAATGTCATTGCAGCCCGGTAATAAAAAAGCTTTATCCAAGTTATGATTTTTTTGTGTATTGGCTGCAGTTGTTTTATTATCTGAAGTAACTTTATGCAGTATTTCTAAATAAAAAAACCCGCTGTATTACTACAACGGGTTGGTTGCTTATTGGGCTTTCACCGCAATTTAAGCCAATAGTTCCTTAATGGTTTTGCCTAAGAACGTGGGTGACTTAACGGTGGTTACACCTGCGGCTTCCAGTGCCTCGTATTTGGCTTGGGCTGTACCCTTACCACCGGCAACGATGGCGCCCGCGTGACCCATACGCTTACCTTCTGGAGCAGTTACTCCGGCGATATAAGAAACCACAGGCTTTGTGACATGGTCTTTAATGTATTCAGCGGCTTCTTCTTCAGCTGATCCGCCAATTTCACCAACCATAATGATGCCGTCAGTTTGGTCATCTTCTTGGAACAGTTTTAGGCAGTCAATAAAGTTGGTGCCCTGAATTGGGTCACCACCAATACCAATACAAGTTGACTGACCTAATCCGGCTTGGGTGGTTTGATGAACCGCTTCATAAGTTAAAGTGCCTGATCGTGAAACAATACCGATACGACCAGGTTGATGAATGGCGCCGGGCATGATGCCAATTTTACATTCGCCCGGAGTAATTACACCGGGACAGTTTGGACCAATCATAAAAACGTCGGGATGCTGATCAAGTACGGTGCGAACTCGCATCATATCCAAAACCGGGATACCTTCAGTAATGGTTACAATTAACTTAATACCTGCATCAATGGCTTCCAATATAGCGTCAGCGGCAAACGGAGGTGGTACAAAGATAACCGACGCATTGGCGCCGGTTTCAGTGACGCCCTCAGCAACGGTATTAAAAACAGGACGGTTCAAATGTTTGCTGCCACCTTTACCTGGTGTTACACCACCGACTAAGTTAGTACCGTATTCAATGGCTTGTTCACTGTGGAAGGTTCCTTGTGAACCGGTAAAGCCTTGGACGATTAATTTTGTTTGTTTGTTAACTAATACGCTCATGGTTATGCTCCTACCGCTGCCACAGCTTTATTTGCTGCGTCGTCTAAATCACTGGCGGCAATAACAGCCAGTCCACTTTCCTCTAATATTTTTTTACCGGCATCTACATTGGTGCCCTCTAAGCGCACCACAATAGGCACTTTTACGCCGACTTCTTTAATGGCGTCAATAATGCCATTAGCAATTAAGTCACAACGTACAATGCCACCAAAAATATTTACCAGTATGGATTTAACGTTCGGATCGGATAAAATGATTTTAAAGGCAATAGCGACCCGTTCGGCTGTGGCACCACCGCCAACATCTAAGAAGTTAGCCGGTTCACCACCTTTAAGTTTGATGACATCCATGGTCGCCATGGCTAGACCGGCGCCGTTAACCATACAGGCAATGTCACCATCTAATTTAATGTAGTTGAGTTCATTTTCATGGGCCTTGGCTTCTGCGGGGTCTTCTTGAGTAACGTCGCGAAGTTTTGCTAAATCTGGTTGTCGGTATTCAGCATTGTCATCGGAGTTAATTTTAGCGTCTAAAGCCACTACATTTTGTTTGTCGTCAATAATTAACGGGTTGATTTCAATTAATGACAGGTCCAGTTCATGAAACATTTTATGCATTTGCATCATGATGTGACTCAATTGAAAGACTTGTTTTTTGTTTAGTCCCATAGCAAAGCCAATTTTTCGACAGGCGTAAGGCCAGAGACTTTCTGAATTGTCTACATTTAAAGTGAGGATTTTTTCAGGGTTAGTTTTAGCCACCTCTTCAATTTCTACGCCACCTTCTGCTGAAGCCACGAAAGACAAGCATTTGTTGGCTCGATCTACCAGTAAGCTGAGGTACAATTCATTTTCAATTTCAGCGGCTTCAGTGATAAGTACTTCGTTAACAGGCAGAGCCATACCGCCGGTTTGATAGGTTTTTATTTCCATACCCAGCATATTTTCGGCATATTGCTTTACGTCATCCAGACTTTTAGCAAACTTAACGCCACCTGCTTTACCTCGGCCCCCAGCGTGAACTTGGGCTTTGACCATCCATTGAGTGGCATCAAGCGCTTTGGCTGCAGCCACTGCATCGTCGGCTGTTCTTACGGCTGTACCTTTAGGTACCGGGATGTCATATTGGGCAAATAAGTCTTTTGCCTGATATTCATGAAAATTCATATTGTGTCCTGCAATGTGTATGAGATTGGCGGCACATTTTAACGGAAATTGACCTTTAATTGTGGCTTAAATTAAACTATAGGTTGATAAAGACGTTATTGACCTGTGTCATCAGTATTAAAAGTTGCATGAAATGAATATATAATGATTTTTTGAGTTGATCATTAATGTGAATACGTTCTCATTGTGGAATGTTAAAAAAATATAAACTGCTCGGCTATAGAGCAAATTGTAAATTTATTGACGGAGCCTCATTTTTTAATTATCCTACACTTTGATTATTTTCTTAAAACATGACGCTAAATAGTTGTCATTGATTGATAAATTCAGGTAAAGTATTAAGCCAATGAAACAGAAAAACCCCTTAAATAAGCGATGAACACAACAGCAACTAATATAATGATTAGCGGTGCTTTGCGTCGTCTGGTTCAAGCGGATGTTATTTCCAGAGATGAAGCTGTCGAGGCTAATAACCAATCAAAAAAGAAAAAAATACCTTTATTTACCTATTTGATTGATAACCAGCTGGTTGAACCGGAAAAACTGGCTGAAGCAGCCTCTTTAGAATACGGTGTGCCGTATTTAGATATTAGTCGGTTTGATTTAGCCGAAGCGCCTAAAGGTGTTGTTTCAGAAAACTTGATTGAAAAGCATCAAATTTTGCCACTGTTAGTGCGCGGTAAGAAAATTTATATAGGTTTATCTGATCCAACTAACTCACGGGCTCAGGATGAAGTCAGATTTCATACTAATTTAGCTGTTGAGCCGATATTAGTACGACAAGACTTATTGGCGGCCGGTATTGAGGAGCTTTTAAAAGATGCTTCCTCAATGATGGATGAATTCGATGAAGAGGGTCTCGATAACTTGGAGTTTGAAGACCGCCCTGAAGAAACAGAAGCCGAAGAAGATGTTGGTGATAGATCAGACTCGCCGGCGGTTAAATTAATCAATAAAGTATTGCTGGATGCCATTAAGCGGGGCGCCTCTGATATTCATTTTGAACCCTATGAGACTAATTACCGTATTCGTTATCGCATTGACGGCATGCTAACAACAATGATTAAGCCGCCAAAAAGTATTTCTAACCAAGTGTCATCGCGGCTGAAGGTTTTGGCACAATTGGATATTGCGGAAAAAAGGGTGCCCCAAGATGGTCGAGTAAAACTTAACTTGGCCAAAGGAAGGGCCATCGACTTCCGTTTAAGTACCTGCCCAACGTTGTTCGGCGAAAAAGTGGTTATGCGGGTATTGGATGCGTCGGCGGCTAAAATGGGTATTGAAAAGCTAGGTTATGAAGATGATCAGAAAAAGTTATTTCTGGATGCCATCGTTAAACCCTATGGCATGGTACTGGTGACCGGACCAACCGGTAGTGGTAAGACGGTTTCTTTATACACAGCTTTGAATATTCTTAATACCGATGGGCGCAATATTTCAACGGCTGAAGATCCGGTTGAAATTCGAGTCAATGGTATTAATCAAGTACAACAAAACGCCAAAAAAGGTATGACCTTCTCAGCAGCTTTACGGTCATTCTTGCGGCAAGATCCTGATGTCATCATGGTGGGTGAGATTCGAGATTTAGAAACTGCGGAAATTGCCATTAAAGCAGCGCAAACAGGCCACATGGTATTATCAACTCTGCATACCAACAGTGCTCCTGATACGATTGCCCGAATGGCTAATATGGGGGTGGCTCCTTTTAACATTGTATCTGCGGTTTCGTTAATTATTGCACAGCGTTTGGCACGACGATTATGTGATTGTAAAAAGCCCACTGAACTACCTAGGGAAGCACTGTTAGAATCAGGCTTTACTGATGAAGATTTAAAAGATGCTCAAATTTTCGATGCAGTAGGGTGTTCAAAATGCAATGGAGGATATAAAGGACGGGTCGGTATTTATGAAGTTATGCCGATGACTGAAAACATTAAAAAAGTTATTTTAAAAGGCGGCAACTCAATGGATATTGCCGAACAAGCCACTAAGGATGGTGTTGCAAATTTGAGAAAATCAGCATTGCTGAAAGTTAAAAACGGCATCACCGATTTGGTGGAAGCCAACCGGGTAACAGTGGATTAAAATTATGGCAAAATTACAACGATTAGATGAATTGCAAACCTTTGAGTGGGTCGGTACCAATAAGACCGGCAAGAAGATGAAAGGTGAGCAAAAAGCCAAGTCAACCACTTTGGCTAAAAATGAATTGCGGCGTCAAGGCATTCAAGTTAAGAAAATTTACAAAAAGCGTAAATCAATTTTCCAAAGTGGTAAGTCAATAAAAGCCCAAGATATCTCCTTATTTTCTCGACAACTTGCAACCATGATGGAATCTGGAGTCCCCATGGTACAGGCGTTTGAAATTATCGAAGGTGGTCAGGCTAACCCCAGAATGGCGAAATTAATTGGTGATGTAAAAACTGAAATCCAAGCCGGTTCTTCGCTGTCTGAGTCTTTGGGTAAACATCCGGTTTATTTTGATGAGCTGTATTGTAATCTGGTGGCAGCCGGTGAAAAAGCCGGTGTACTTGATGAGTTGCTAGATACCATTGCCACCTATAAAGAGCGTACCGAAGAGATTAAAGGCAAAATTAAAAAAGCCATGTTTTATCCGGCCGCAGTTTTATTTGTTGCGATCGGTGTGACTATTTTGTTATTGGTTAAAGTGGTGCCGCAATTCCAGGAAATGTTTAAAGGATTTGGTGCAGATTTACCGGGTCTGACTTTAATGGTTGTTGGGGCTTCGCACTATATGCAAGCTCATTGGATTAAGTTTTTGTTGATTTTTGGCGGAATAATTTTTGGTTTTATTCAGTTGAAAAAAAGATCACTTAAATTTGCCCATGCCCTAGATCGTATATCGTTAAAAATACCCATAGTTGGTGGCATTCTTTACAACGCTGCGGTGGCGCGGTTCTCAAGAACATTGTCAACCACTTTCGCCGCCGGTGTGCCTTTAGTGGAAGGTCTGGATACGGTTTCCGGAGCAGTTGGTAATGTGGTTTTCAGAGATGCTATTTTGGAAATTAAAGAAGATGTTTCAACCGGCCATCAATTACAATTGGCCATGAATCAAACCAATATTTTTCCGCATATGGTTATCCAGATGGCTGCTATTGGTGAGGAGTCCGGTAACTTAGATACCATGCTCGCTAAAGTGGCTGATTATTATGAGCAAGAAGTATCGAATGCGGTTGATGCCTTAAGCAGCTTGTTAGAGCCTATTATTATGGTTTTGGTCGGTGGTTTAGTTGGTGTGATGGTGGTTGCCATGTATCTGCCCATCTTTAAAATGGCTTCTGTATTTTAATGTTTACGTCCTTAATTCAGGTTTTAATAGAACACCCATTATTGTTCATCGCTTTTGCTTTAGCCCTTGGTTTAATCGTCGGTAGCTTTCTCAATGTAATTATTTACCGGTTACCACCGATGTTGACTTATCAGTGGCGCCAAGAATGTGCCGAACTCAGAGGTGAAACTTTTAGTGAAGAAAAACCGCCTAGTATTGCTTTATCACGCTCGCATTGTCCTCAATGCAAACAAAAGTTAGCGGCTTGGCACAACATTCCGCTTATTAGTTTTATCTTTTTACATGGACGTTGTGCTTTCTGTGATAAACCAATTGCTTTTCGTTACCCTCTGGTGGAGACCATAACAGGTTTACTGATGGCTTTCTTGGCTTATCATTATGGTTGGAGTTGGGCTTTTTTAGCCGCTGCTGTTTTAATGTGTTATTTGGTTGTCATTACACTTATAGATTTAGATACTTTTTTAATTCCTGATCAATTGAGTTTAAGTTTATTGTGGCTTGGTTTATTTATCAGTTTATTTGAGGTTTTTATCACACCACAACAAGCCATAATTGGTGCCTTGGTTGGTTATTTGTCACTCTGGTTGTTGTTTCATGTTTTCAAATTGATAACAGGCAAAGAAGGCATGGGTTATGGTGATTTTAAATTATTAGCGGCTGCTGGTGCCTGGCTTGGCTATGAAATGTTGATTATGGTGTTAATGCTGGCTTCAGTCAGCGGTTTAATCATTGCCTTAATTCAACGATTAAGTAATCAAGGTGAAGCTAAAATTCCTTTTGGGCCATATCTTTCAATTGGATTTTTCTTGGCCCTGATTTATGGTGACCAATTACTTAGTTGGTATTTACCATAACCTTAAGCATTCATCATGTATCGTAAATTAGTGGTATGCATCACCGGTGGCATTGCTTCCGGCAAAACCCAGGTTGCAAATCTATTCGCAGAACAAGGTTGTCGTATCATTGATGCAGATATCGTGGCACGTGAAGTGGTGGCTGTTGACACTCCGGGTTGGCAGCAATTAGTGAAACTCTTCGGAGCCGATATATTAGATGATTCCGGAGATATTAACCGCAGACAACTTCGTCATATTGTTTTTCAAGATGACTCTTTAAGGCAGCAGCTCAATAATATAACCCACCCGTTAATTCAAAAGAGTATAGGTCAACAAGTGCAAGCGGTTAATAGTGGGTTGTTATTTTTGGTTATTCCTTTATTAACTGAAGAGAACCGTTATTCAGTAATAGATCGGGTTTTAGCGGTAGATGTTAATCCTGAATTACAGCTAGAGAGATTACAGCGCAGAGATTCCGTATCTGCGACATTGGCAAAGCAGATGATGGCCTCACAAATAAACCGGCCACAACGAATAAAACTGGCTGATGATGTGATTTGTAACAATCAAGATTTGCCTGGCTTAGCTAGGCAGGTCAAGTTGATGTATAGTTTTTACATTAGTTTAATTGTGCATTAAATCTAGAAAAAAAATAAATTTTTACCCCAAAGGTGCTTTCGGTTATAATGCGCAATCCAATTGGGGCCCGTAGCTCAGTTGGTCAGAGCAGTGGACTCATAATCCATTGGTCGTAGGTTCAAGTCCTACCGGGCCCACCATCTTTTCTCCGACCTTTATAATTAGTTTACTAGCGATTTAACTGTTTGATTCAGGTTAATAAAGCATAAAAATTAAATACTTATAAAAGCATGTTTTTTAGCCCTGAATGATTGTTTTTTGAGGTTTTTCTTGTGAAAAACGCTATGTTTCGGGTCGTATTTACTATTAAAATAATAATTATGTCTTGATTTTTCAGTGGTTTAAAGGTTATTCTTGCAATAGGTTCTTAAAAAAAGTAAATTAAGTTAATAAACTGTGAAGAGTGACACAAAAAAAGACTGGTTATAATGGTCTTATAGGCACTTGGATAATTAATACTTTAAAGATGCGTTTAACGGGAAAAGAGAGAGATCATTTTGCAATTATTAGGTCGTAAAAAAGTTCAAATGGTTGGCGTTGACCTCAGTTCGTCTGCGGTTAAAGTGCTCCAACTTTCTGGGAACCGAGACAACATTAAGGTTGAGCGTTATGCGGTTGAGCCGTTACCTGCGAATGCAGTTACGGATAACAGCATTGCTGAAGTTGACTTGGTATCAGCTGCGGTCAGTAAAGCCTTCAGTCGAGCCGGCATTAAAGTTAAAGGTGTCGCTACGGCTGTTTCTGGATCGGCTGTCATCACTAAAATCATTCAAATGCCGGCAGATTTATCTGAAGAGGAATTGGAAGTTCAATTAGAGCAAGATGCCACTCAATACATTCCATATCCTATTGAAGAGGTCAGTTTGGATTTTTGTGTTTTAGGGCCGTTGGAAAATAACCCTGAAATTAACAATGTCCTGATTGCCAGTTCGCGATCTGAAAATGTTGATGTACTTATTGAGGCATTTGGCGGTGCTGGGCTTGATCTACAGGTTGTTGATGTGGAAGCCTTTGCCGTTGAGCGATGCTTTAATCAAATCAAACATAATTACGGCATCGAAGACGATGAAGTTGTGGCTTTATTTGATATTGGCGCTAACAACACAATTATGCATGCGATGCATAAAAGTACCGGCATTTACAGCCGGGAACAGGCTTTTGGTGGGCGTCAGCTAACGGAAGAAATAATGCAGCGTTACGGGTTGTCTTATGAAGAGGCAGGTTTAGCTAAACGCCAAGGTGGGCTTCCGGAAAGCTATGAATCTGAAGTTCTGCAAGGCTTCAAAGACACTGTGGTTCAACAGGTTAGCCGAGCGCTCCAGTTTTTCTTTTCTGCTACAGAATTTGGTAATGTTGATCGTATTCTTTTAGGTGGTGGCTGTGCTGCCATTGCTGACCTTGATGTGTTGGTTGAAGAACAAATAGGGGTGCCGACAGCCATCGTTGATTCAGTGGCAACCTTCTCGATATCTTCTAAGGTGAAAGCAGAAGCTTTAGAAGCCGATTCACCGGCAATGATGACGGTGGTTGGTTTGGCAATGAGGAACTTTGATTGATATGGTAAAAATTAACCTACTTCCCTGGCGTGAAGAACGGCGTCAACAACTCACTAAAGAGTTCTACATTATGTTGGGCATTTCAGCGGCTGCGGCTTTGTTGATTTTTGCTTTGGCATTTTATTTTTATAACCAAAGTATTCAATTCCAAAATAATCGAAATGCTTATTTGACCACCGAAATTCAAAAACTTGATGCCCAAATAGCAGAGATTAAAGAATTAGAAGAGAGAAAAGCCGGCTTAATCGCCAGGCAGCAGGTGATTGAAGAGTTACAAGCCAGCCGTACTCAAATGGTTCACTTGTTTGATGAGCTCGTTAAAACCATCCCAAATGGTGTGTTTTTAGAAAAAATCACACAACAAGCTGATCGAATTTCACTGGAAGGTTATTCACAATCTCACTCACGTGTTTCTGATTATATGCGTCGATTAGATAAGTCAGAGTGGTTCACTGGGGTTGATTTAGATTATATTAAAACCGACAACACCTTAGTTTCACATGAACAAAAATTTAAACTCAGTGTTAAATTGGTTAACCCCAACACCAGTAAGAATAATGTTGAGGAGGAGCAGTCATGAGTTTCTATGATGACTTACAAAGTTTAGACTACAACAATCCGGGTGGTTGGTCGAAAGGCATTAAAATAGGTGCCATTGTTTTGGTTGCATTAGTAATCTTGTTGGCTGGTTATTGGTTCGCCATTAAAGATAAAATAACAAATTTAGAAAGCTTACAGAAAAAAGAAGTTGATTTAAAAAATAATTATTCGGCAAAATTTCAAAAAGCAGCCCAATTGCCGGCGTATAAAAACCAGTTAGAGGAAATGGAAGTTATTTTACAATCCATGTTGCGACAACTGCCGAGTAAAAATGAAATGTCGGATTTGATTGTTGATGTTTCACAAACAGCATTAGCCAGTGGCATTGAAAATGAGTTATTTGAACCTGGTGCAGAAACTTTAAAAGGATTCTATGCAGAAAAACCCATCACCTTAAGGATGAAAGGGAATTATCATCAATTTGGTAATTTTGTGAGTGGTGTGGCTTCTTTGCCGCGGGTTGTTATTTTAACTATGCATGATATTTCACTAAAACCATTAGGTAACGCAACCAAAGGCGGCCGATTGGTGTTGGAAGGAACCGCTAAAACATATCGTTATCTTGATGACAATGAAATGCAAGCAGCTGAACAAACCACAGGAGCAGGCAAATGAAAACGTTAGCCATGATCTTATTGAGTGTTTTGTTAGTCGGTTGTCAAAATAGCCTGGATGATATTAACGCCTTTATGGAAAGAGAAAAGTCCAAGCCGGTTAAACCCATTGAGCCATTGCCTGAAATTAGACCTCAGCAGGTTTTTGAATACAACGAAAACGGCATGCGTGATCCTTTTAGTAATGACTTGGAAATGGCCGAAGATGATGCGGCTACTAGTCAGGTGGCTGCTAACGAAGATGGTCGAGGACCTGACTTAACACGTCGTAAAGAGTTTTTAGAATCCTATCCATTAGACAGTCTTATTATGGTAGGAACATATCAGCAAAAAGAGGATTATTGGGCTTTGGTGGTTGATCCTGAGGGAACAATTCACCGGGTTTCTGTTGGACATCACTTAGGTCATAATTATGGTGAAGTGGTGGCAATAAATGAAAGTGAGATCCAGATTTCTGAATGGATCAATGATGGATTAGGGGCATGGCGTGAACAGTCTGCAGCTATCGCTTTAAAAGAAGAGTAATTGAGAGTAATTTTATGAATATGCGAATTTTTAACTCAGCCAATATGAAATTAAATGCAGTTTGTTTGATTTTATTTTTTCTTATCAGCCAAGCCAGTGCTCAGTCTACAATTGAAAATGTAACACTCAATTCAGGTGATAATGGTTCGGTTAAAATAAATTTCGAGTTTGCTGGTGAAGTTACTGAGCCACAAGTGTTTTCGACCAATATGCCTCCTCGATTGGCTTTAGACTTTGATAACACAGCTAATAACAGCGCCCAAAGCAATCAAATGATTGGCATAGGTCAAGCCAAAGGGTTACGGGTGGTTTCCGCTGGTAGTAAAACACGCGCCGTTATTGATTTAATGGGCCCGGCAGAACACACCATCACTAAGTCGGGTCAAACCTTAACAGTCACTTTACTTCCAAGTAAACAATACCAACAGACTGCGGCTCAAGGTACGGTTGAAATTAATGATATTGATTTTCGTCGTGGATTAGATGGACAAGGCATTATCGAATTAGGACTTAGTAATCCGAATGCCATAATCAATATTTCTGAAAACCAGGACAAAGTCGTGGTAGAAATTGCCAATGCGAGTTTAATAGAGTCTCTTGATATGAAAATGGACGTGGTGGATTTTGCTACGCCTGTTAAATTTATTGATGTTCGGCAACGTGGTAATGATGTCAAAATTGAAATTGAAGCTTCTGGCTCTTTTGATAAAATGGCGTATCAAGCCGGTAATGACTATACTGTTGAGGTTTCTACTAAAAAAGCTGAAGCCACCAGTAAATCACGCTTATTAGAAGACCAAATCGAATATTCAGGTCATTTGGTTTCATTTAACTTTCAAGATATTCCTGTACGTTCTTTACTGCAATTAATTGCCGACGCATCACAATTAAATATTGTTGTTGCTGATAGTGTTCAAGGTAATGTGACTTTACGTCTAAACAACGTACCTTGGGACCAGGCTTTAGACATTGTTTTGCAAAGTAAGCAATTGGATCAAAGACGCCGTGGTGATGTTATTTGGGTGGCTCCCGCGACTGAAATTGCTGAATTGGAACAACGGAAACTAGAAGCTTACAAAAGCAAAGAAGAATTAGAGCCTTTAGACAATATATTTATACAAGTTAACTATGCCAAAGCTGAAGACTTAGCTAACTTAATCAGTGGTGAAGGCGGCAGCTCGGGTGGTGGCAGTAATAAACTGTTGTCAGATCGTGGCTCTGTAACTTTTGACGAACGTACTAATACGTTATTGGTTACAGACGTACCAGATCGTCTGCGCGTTGTTCAAGATTTGGTTAATACCTTAGATCGTTCTGTACAACAGGTACAAATTGAATCACGAATAGTTGTCGCTTCAGAAAAATTTGGTGATGAGCTCGGTGTTCGTTTTGGTGTAACCGGTTCTCATGAAGATCGTTATGGTAATATTATTAGCACCGGTGGTAGTGCAGCTGCACTTGATCGTATGAATAATGCCGCCTTATTGAATCGCTATAATTCAGCCAGTGGTTCTGGTTTACCAACTGTTACTCCTGATGATCAGCCGGATTCTCCAATAGCGGGTCCGCCAATTGGCGAACGTCTAAATGTTAACTTACCAACTGCTGCATCATCAGCCGGCCGTTGGGCAATGAGTATCTTGGCTGCCGATTTTCTACTTGATTTAGAGTTATCCGCACTAGAAACTGAAGATCGTGGTGAAGTTATTTCCTCGCCGCGCGTTATTACCGCGAATCAAACACAAGCGACCATTAAACAAGGTGTGCAAATTCCTTATGAACAAGCCACCTCAAGTGGTGCCACCTCGATCCAGTTTAAAGATGCGGTATTGGCATTACAGGTAACACCTTTGATAACACCTGATGATCGTGTTGATTTAACCTTAAAAGTTGATCAAGATGCCATTGGTCAAGAAGTGTCAACAAGCTTAGGTGGTAGTGTTCCATCTATTGACACTCGCTCAGTAGAAACGCGGGTATTGGTCAGTAATGGTCAGACCGTCGTGTTGGGTGGTATTTATGAGCAGGTGCGTCGTACCTCTCGTTCAAAAGTTCCGGTATTAGGTGATATTCCCGGTTTAGGTGCTTTGTTTAGAAACAAAGCGGTCCAAGATGATAAAGCAGAGTTGCTGATTTTTGTAACGCCCACCATCATCAAAGAAAGTTTATAATTTAAAAATAATAGGTTAATTATGTTTAGATACACGAAACAATTTGTACTTTTGGCTTGGCTGTCCATGATGCTGAGTGCTTGTGGTGGCAGCAGCGACAGTGGCGGGACGTCAACCGGACCGGCATCAAAAAATCTAAAAATCACCCTAACTCCGGTGAAACAAACGATTCCGTCGAATACCAACAACTTTCCAATTACTATGGATTCACCGTTCTATACCCAGCTAAATGTTCGGGTTGTTTTTGATAATGGGACGTCGATTCCGGATGGAACAGAAATTCATTTAACCACATCTAATGTTCAGGTCGCACCAATATCTACATTGGATGACCCTGAAACAACTGATATAAATGAATTTACCACCATGTTTGGTACCATTTATAATGAATCAGCCGGTGGCAATGCCACGTTCTTTATTCATGGTGGTGTCGAAGCCGGAACGGTTACTTTAACAGCATCTGCTGTAGACCCGCAAACAGGCCGCACATCAAATGCTTCTATTCAATATACCGTTTCTGCTGGTCCAGCACCATTTGAACGTTTAAGTATTGACGCCGTTAGAACAACACTGCCGGCCAATGTGTTTAATTTAAGTCCGGAACAAGCTTTTGGTTCAGTGTATATGACTGAGGCAACAATTAGTTTTAAAGATCCGTTGGGGAATTATACTAATCCAAGTGCAGGTGAAGAAGGTAAGTCAACAGTTGGCGTTTCCATAAACCCTGTTTCTGTGGCTGCATTTTCGACATTAGATGATCCGGAAACTGAAGATATTAATGAAATCTTTGTATTGATGGGTAGTGCACCTGTAGATATGGTGGCTGGTAAAGGCACTATTTTTATCTGGTCAGGGTCAGTTGGTACAGCGACAGTCACAGTGAATGCACTTGATCCTTTTACCGGGCAAACAATAAGCCGTCAGTTAGACATAAAAATCAGAGCCAATACCACGGATACTCCAGACTCAATTGAACTACAAGGTTCAGGGGTTAATTACGTGAATGGTTCCGGTGGATCGCAATCTCAAATAATTCAAGCATTTCTTTCTGATTCAGGCGCTCCTGTTATTGATCCAAATGGCTATAATAATGTTTATCTGGAGTTCACGACAGATGCTGGTAACAGTGGTGAGTTCCTTTCTGGTGTCGATGTGAATGGCAATTCCATACAAGGAAATTCCATTAAAATAGACACGAGTAATGGTGTTGCTTCTTTCCAATTACATAGTGGTAACAATCCAAATACAGTTATTATCACTGCCACCAGTGATCGTGCCGATAATAATGTTGATAACGGTATACAAGATCCAATTACTGCTACCCGCAGCTTTGTAATTAGTGATGGGGTGTTATTTGGTTTAGACATTACAACCCCTAATCTGAATAGTTTATTTATAAACCGAGTTGATGGAAGCGTTGTTAATGAAGCCGGTATAGGCAATTTGAATGGAACATATTCAATTACCATTAGTGCCATTGCTACCGATAAAGGTGGCAACCCAGCATTACCGCAAACGATTCAGTTTGGTTTAATTGATAGCCCAATAGTTGGTTACCCGCATGATGGGCCTGGTACATTTGTCATTTCCGGTGTCGATGGTGATCCGCAGGAAGGTGGTAATCAATTTACTTCAGCCAGTGGCCACTTTTTAACTGCCGGCGGTGGTGTGCAACCCAATGACTCACTGTTTGTTTTTGGTGAAGAGATTCTAGGTAATGAAGATTTAGAAAGTGCACAAACTGTACGTTCGGTTCAGTCAGAAACTTCTTTAACCACAAAAGAATTGTTTAATCGTAATGATTTAACCGGTTCAGTGGTTAATGATTTAGGCATCTTCCCTTATATTATTGGACGAGCGGTTGATGGTAATATTCATGCTACAGGAATGATAGACAGTAATGGTGTTGTCAGTACTGAATTAAATTATCCGGTTTCTAAACTCGGTAAAATAGCAGCAATCTATGCCAAAGGTAAAGGTGCTATCAATAATGGTTATGTGAGAGACGTAACGGATGTTGAAATGCTACTCTATCCTGGTGCATCAAATGTTCCAGGTACTGAGCTTAAGCCAATATTACAAGCTTCACCTGCCATTATTCCAGCTAATCAACCAACTGAAATTTCAGTTTGTTTTTATGACGCTGCATTCCATCCGATTCAAGGTGCTGATATAAATTGGTCTTATGTTGGTGGTAATGGTTCTGGATCAATTGATGGGGTTAATAGTTCAGGTATTATGGTCAATAGAACCGGATCAGATGGTTGTGCAACCGGTATAGCCTTAGCTTCAGGTGTGGTTACTTCGTCTGATGATATAGGTTTTGTGTTCAGCTCAGGCGGCACGTCATGTGTTACTGAAGATAGTGATTCTACTGTTTGTATCGCTGTGGCAGACCCAGGTGCGAGTTACTTAACAGCTTCGCCGACAGCTTTTTATACCAGTGGAGTTCATACCAGTCAGTTATTCTTGTTTGATGGCGCAGGTGAAGGTATTCCAAATGTCGCTTTAGTTGGCACGTGCGAATCAGATGGCGGTAGCCTCGCTATTAATGGTGTCATTAATCCTACAGACGGTGACGGTAAAAGTTTCGTTAAAATCAATGCAAGTTTAGATGGTGTTAACGAGTTTTTCTCAGGCAGTTGTACTATATCTCCACCATCAGGACAACCTTCTGTGACTATTACTGTACGTGGTAATGATATTTGTCTGGCACCATCTTCGCCAGTACCACCCGGTTGTGGCCCTTAATATTTATATGTTCTAAAAAAACCCCGGATTGATTCCGGGGTTTTTTTATGATTGAATTATGTAAAAAAGTAACCATATAATTGTCACGTATTTAAATGCAACATTTATCAAAATATTTTAATTTTAGATTTATTATTAAATAATTAGGAGAAAATTATGGGCGTATTAGTAGGTAGAAAAGCACCAAATTTGAAAGGTGCCGCAGTATTGGGTGATGGAACAATAGTTGATGATTACAACTTTAGAAAAGCCACTGAAGGTAAAGTGAAAGTTGTTTTTTTCTATCCTTTAGATTTCACGTTTGTATGTCCTTCAGAGCTTATTGCATTTGATAAAAGAATGGATGCTTTTAAAAAGCGTAATGTTGAAGTTGTTGCGGTTTCTATTGATTCCCAGTTTACGCACAATGCTTGGCGGAATACCCCAATTAATAAGGGCGGTATTGGTCCTGTAAAATATACAATGTTTGCTGATGTGACACATAACGCATGTCGTGATTATGATGTTGAAACACCGGATGGTGCTGTTGCTTATCGTGGTTCTTTTTTGATTGATAAAAATAACATAGTACGACATCAAGTCGTCAATGATTTGCCTTTAGGTAGAAACGTAGATGAAATGTTACGCATGGTAGATGCGCTCCAATTTCATGAAGAACATGGTGAGGTTTGTCCAGCCGGTTGGCAAGAAGGCGAAAAGGGTATGGTTGATTCACCTGATGGTGTTGCTGACTATTTATCTAAAGAAGCTGATAAACTGTAAATTCAAATATAACGTTCAAGCAGCCTTATAATTATAAATTTTAAGGCTGCTTTTTTTATGCAAACGATAAGCCAAAAGAATACTCTGCAACTTTTTGAATCTATCAAACGTGAGTTATTCCTGCAATTCCCCCTTACAGAATGGACCATTAAACCTGGTGACTTTTTGTGGACAAAACATAAAACTAAATACGGTATGGCGCGTTTTAATGGTGATATTTTTATTAATAGAGCCTTTATTTCGTCCACTGCTTGGCAGCTTTTAGATGCCACTATCCGTCATGAACTTGCCCATTTGTATATTGGCCTAGCGGCAGGGCATAACGCTGATTTTCAAGCAACAGCTCAACTATTTAAGTCTTGTTTTAAGTCAGTTCCTCGTGCAGAAATCAAACAGTTTCAAGAGCAAATTTCCTATCGATATAAACTTTATGCGATTTGTGAGAATGGTGATTCCATACTATTAAAAAAAACGCACCGCAAACACGCAAAGTACACTCAATATAAAGCTCGATTTTTTTACAAACTATCTATTAATGGTCAAAAAATCAAAAGATTTAATTATATAGATATTTGCTAAAACTACTTTCTGCCCTGTAAATAACCAATAAATACATCACGAGGAATTTCAAAAGCTCCCATAGATGCTAAATGTGGATTATATAATTGGCAATCTAACCAATTAATTCCGCGACAAGCTAAATAGTCAGTTATTGCAATCAGGGCAAATTTTGAGCCATTGGTTTTTAGTGAAAACATGGATTCACCGCAATATACAAAAGGGGTTTTAACGCCATACATTCCACCGACTAATTTATTGTTGACTTCAACTTCAATGCTAAAGGCATGCCCTTGTTTAAATAGTTCTATATAGGCTGCTATCATTTCATCTTGAATCCATCGCCCTTGATCTTTACGATCAATCGTTGCACATGTGTAAATAACTTGGTTAAAGTTTCGATTGAAATAAAAGTGGGGATTATCACGTTTAATTGATTTTTTTAAGCTTCGACTCACATGTAATGCGTCGGTTTTTATAATGGTTCGATTTGATGGTGACCACCACAAAACGGGGTCATCATCAGAATACCAAGGAAATATACCTCTTTGATAAGCGTTAATAAGTCGTTGTGTAGATAAATCTCCGCCGTAGCAGAGTAAGCCATCCGGTTCCAATAAGGCATTTTTAACCGGTGGAAATGTCCTTACATTTTCTAAGCAGGGTAGTGTCATGACATTTCAGGTTATTAAAAGGCTAACCCATGTTAGCCTTTAACGTGATTAACCCTCTAGTGCATCGATGTATTTTTCAGCATCTAAAGCAGCCATGCAGCCGGTACCAGCCGAAGTGATGGCTTGTCTATATACGTGATCCATGACATCCCCGGCCGCAAACACACCGGGTACTGATGTTTGGGTAGCATTCCCTTGTTGTCCTGAATTTACGGTGATATAACCGCCCACCATATCTAATTGGCCATTGAATATTTGGGTGTTGGGTGAATGTCCGATGGCTATAAATACACCCTCTAAATCCAGAGTTTGAGAGGTTTCATTCTGCACGCTTTTTATTCGCAAGCCATTGACGCCACTGTTATCACCAATGACTTCTTCAACGACATGATTCCAAACAAGCTCGACATTGCCATTCTTGGCTTTTTCCATTAGTCGATCTTGTAAGATTTTTTCTGAGCGTAAACTATCACGACGATGTACTAAATAAACTTTAGAGGCTATGTTGGATAAATACAAAGCTTCTTCGACGGCCGTATTACCGCCACCAACTACGGCTACCGGTTTATCGCGGTAAAAGAATCCGTCACAAGTGGCACAGGCAGAAACGCCCTTACCTTTAAACTTTTCTTCAGATTCTAGTCCCAAGTATTTAGCACTGGCACCGGTGGCAATAATAATTGAATCACAACTGTATTCAGCTTGATCACCGGTTAAGGTAAACGGTTTTTGTTTTAAGTTAACAGAATTGATATGATCAAAAATAATTTTAGTATTAAACTTTTCTGCGTGTTTTAACATTCGAGCCATTAATTCCGGACCTTGTAAGTCGCCAGGATCGCCCGGCCAGTTTTCAACGTCGGTGGTTGTCATTAATTGGCCGCCTTGCTCAATACCGGTAATAAGTACTGGATTTAAATTGGCACGAGCAGCGTAGACTGCCGCTGCATAACCGGCAGGGCCAGAGCCAACAATAATTAATTTATGGTGTTGTAATTTCATAGTTTAGTTAATGTTTAATTGCATTCTATTATAACGACTGATACGGGTTTGTAAATCAGTATAAATCGCTTAAACTTATTGATTAAAGCGAACACTGAATGCCTGATTTATTTTATAATCTTTATTTACGTTAACCAGTATTGCGGGGGGCAACTTGTGAATCCATATCCTTTTGTTATTAATAATATTGTATATAACAGCCTTAAATTTTTATTATTCCGTTTATGGTAATTAAAAATAAGCCTACTATTTTTCATTACCCACACTTTTACATTGTCTTAATGTTCGTTTTTAGTGCTCAAGTCATGGGCGCTAAAGAAGCAATTAATTTACAACTAAGATGGGACAACAGCTTTCAATTTGCTGGGTTTTATATGGCCAAAGAGCAAAATCTATATGGTCAGAATGGACTCGATGTAACCATAAAAAGCGCTTTTAATTCCCCCTCTGAATTACTATCACCCATCCAGGAAGTGATTTCGGGTAGGGCAGATTTTGGTGTTGATAGTTTGCACTTATTATCGGCTATAGACATTGATGCTCAGCTGGTAATATTGGCGCCTATTATGCAGCAATCACCAGCGGCGTTAGTTACTTTGCCGGGTCAAAGCATTCTTAAAACCAGTGATTTGATAGGTAAAAAAATTCGAGTCGTTAAAAAAGGCGAGTTAATGAATGAATTATTGGTTATTTTATCTCAACAAAAATATTCAAAAAACAGATGTTGAAATTGATGTTGGTCCGACAGCAATCGAAGCATTGGTCAATGATGAAGTGGATGTTTTACTCACCTATGGCGTGAGCGTTGAGTTTTCTGCCATACGCATGAATCAACCCATTGAGTTGACTTACTTGAAAGATTTAGGTGGTGAGTTTTATGGTGATGTTCTATTCACCCACCAGTCGGTTATTGATGAACACCCTGAAATGGTCGCTGATTTTTTAACAACGAGTTTAACGGGGTGGCGTTATGCTTTCACCCACGTAGACGAGGCTGTTGCTTTTATTAGTGGTTTAAGTAACCAGCAAGTGGCCCCCGATGAACGACAACTTTTTAATCATTTCTACGCCAAAGCCATGATTGATTATGTCCAGTGGCCGGATACAGCGCTGGGTCATTCTGAACAGCAGCGGTGGTACCGTATCTATAACCAGTTACAAAACAGTGGTTTACTTAAACGTGAATTTAATATAGATGATTATATTTATCGGCCACAATTACCTTTTCAAAAGTGGTCAAATTTTCTATTAAAAACGGTGGTTTTTTTAATATTCATACTAATTATAGTGCAGTTTTATTTGTTACAAGAATACCGTCATGTTTTTATAATTGGCACGGTTTTACTGTTAGCACTTTATGTCCTATTAGAGCAGAATATACGTCAGAAGCATTCACAACAGCTTAAATTTGATGCGCTAGAAGCCGCGCAAAAAATTAATGCCACTTTAGCCAACGAAATCAATAGAAATGTTCTTTTACTGAAAAACCTGTCTGCCTTTATTGCTGTTAAACCAAACTTAAGCCCCCGTGAATTTCAAAATTATTGTGCCGAAATATTTGATCAAGGCGCTGCTTTAATTAATTTAGCCGCTGCTCCTGGGCTGGTGATTAAAATGGTTTATCCGTTACTTGAAAACAAGAGCACATTAGGTGTTGATTACCTTCAAATTGAGTCGCAAATAGATAATGTATTACAAGCTGCAAAGTGGCCCAAAACCATTATCTCAAATCCAGTTCAATTAATTCAAGGTGGTCGCGGAGTTATTATTCGACAAGGCGTCTTTCAGCCAGATAGTAAAGAATCTTGGGGAATTGTGTCAGCAGTTATTGATTTGGATTTGTTATTTCAGGAAACCGGTGTTTGGGACTTTGATGACCGCTTTCGTCTAATTATAAATTCACATGATGACGATAACGAACCTTACGTTATTTATGGTAATAGTTATTTTAGTCAATTGTATCTACCAATTATCTTAAAAATGGATCTTATTGATCAGGTGTGGGATATTCATATCACACCTAAACAGGGATGGGATTTTAGTGTTGCGCGGTTGTGGTTTTACCGGCTGGTATTGGCTGTTATTTTACTGATTTGGTTTTTTAGGGTGCAAAGCTTACTACATCGTAAACAGCAACGTATTAAAACACAGCAAAAACTCCATGACCATGAAACACTTTTGCAAGAAGTTGGAACAGTTGCCAGAATGGCCGCCTGGCGAGTTAATGAGCAAGGTGATATTTTACAATGGACCGCTAAAAGTAAAGACGTATTAGGCCATAGTTTTCCAACAGATTTAAAACATATTAATGAGTTCTGGGACTTTTTTCCTAGTGAATATAGTGATGCATATAAAACGGATATTATCGAGGCTTCTTTAGCAGGTAAAGGTTTTGATATTGAAATTCCATATCATGATGAAGACAACAAAATTCATTGGTTAAGGATGGTTTCAGATCAAACTTTGGACACTGAAAATGGTAAAGAAGTGATTGGAGTGCTACAGAATATTACGGATTATAAAGAGATTAATGAGCTGATACAGTTTCAAGCAACTCACGATAATTTAACCGGACTACTTAACAGAAGTGCTTTTAGTCATCAGGCAGAACAATGGTTACAACTGGCTGAAGAAAAAAATCTGATGGCCGCTTTGATTTTTATTGATTTGGATAATTTTAAAAATATAAACGATAGCTTAGGCCATGCCATCGGCGACACTGTATTAATTCGATTCTCACGAATTATTGAGCAATGTTTGGATGAGAACGACGTACTTGCCCGTTATAGTGGTGATGAGTTTGTTATTTTAACGGTAAATACAGGTTATGCTGTTTTAAAACAAAAAAACGAATTATTGTTAAAACAACTTACCCGTAGTATCGATGTGGAAGGGCGCCATTTATTTGTTAGTGCTTCCCTAGGGGTGTCGGTCTTTCCTGATCACGCAGATAATGCTGCTGATTTAGTGGCGAAAGCGGATTTAGCCATGTATGCGGCTAAAGCCAGAGGTAAGAGTAACTATTGTTTTTATAATGTGGAAATGCAAGCAGACGCCCAACTGGAAATGCAGCTCAAGCATGATGTAAAACAAGCCATAAAGGACCGTAGTATCCAGGTTTATTATCAACCCATTGTCAACCTTAGCAATGGTGAGGTGAGTAAAATTGAAGCTTTAATGCGCTGTCATGATGCTTCGGGTGGTTTTTATAATACTGAAAAACTTATTGAGGTTAGTGAACAATCCAATTTAATTGTAGAAGTGGATATTGCCGTGTTGCGGCAAATAATCATTGATTTACAACGAATTAATGTGGGTATCAACAAGGCCATCGAAATCAGTATCAACGTCTCTGCACATACGTTTAAATGTCAAAGTCAATTATTTAATGAGTGGCAGGATTTAATTTATCAAGTGGCCGAAAATACTGCAGTAACTTTAGAAATTACTGAACGTTCTCTGATGGATAGAAGTACCAAGACTATGGAAATTATTCGGGCGTTGACAACTAAAGGAATTAGTATTGCTATTGATGACTTTGGGGTGGGTTTTTCCTCCTTAAGTGTATTGCTAGACTATCCTATTTCAACACTTAAAATTGATCGTTCTTTTGTATCGTTATTAGGAACGGGCCATAATAAACATAAACAGATTATTAATGCTATTATCAAATTAGCCAAGACCCTTGACTTTAAAGTGGTTGCAGAAGGCGTTGAAACCGACCAACAAGTACGACAACTATTAGAGTTTGGCTGCAACTATCAACAAGGTTATTACTTCAGTGAAGCGGTTGCTGTTGATAAACTTATTGAGGTGGTAAATAACCCCCATTTTAAGCCCCGTAAAGATTAAGCTTCATTGGTACAATTAAAACTTTTATATTGGTGTTTTATATGCGAATATGAGCGCATTTTTATGACAGTTCAGTAACTTTTTAGTATTATGTTAGAGTGGCTGAACGTATTTCGGCTATCGCCTTATTTAAGGCGGTAACAATAACTATTGTGAGGATTTCAAGCAATGAGAATTGGTATTCCCAAAGAAATAAAAACCCTAGAAGGTCGGGTCGCTTTAGTGCCTGAAGCAGTGGCTGACCTAATCCAAGCTGGACATGAGCTGCATATAGAAAGCGGTGCTGGCTTGCTCAGTGGCTTTAGTGACGATAACTATACTCAAATAGGAGCAACTATTGAGCCTGATGCCGAAAACCTATACGGCAGCTGTGAAATGATTGTTAAAGTTAAAGAGCCGATAGCCGGGGACCTGCGTTATTTGCGGGAAGATCATCTATTGTTTTGTTATTTACATTTAGCTGCAGAGCCTGAACTAACGGCCTCTTTGCTGGATATTGGCTTAACTGCGGTGGCTTTTGAAACTGTTGAATTGGCTGATGGTTCTTTACCACTTTTGGCTCCCATGAGTATTATTGCCGGTAAAATTGCGACTCAAGTTGGTACCCATTTATTACACCGACCTGCCGGCGGAAAAGGGGTGTTACTTGGTGGTTTAGCGGCAACAGAGCGTGGCAATGTTGTGGTTTTAGGTGGTGGAGCTGCCGGTGGCAGTGCGGCGGCATTAGCATCTGCCAATGGTGCCAATGTGGTGGTGTTCGATAAACGACCTGATCGCTTATCACAAATGATGGCTATCGGCTCAAATGTGACCGCTTTATACCCTTATCAGCAACTAGTCGCTGATACAGTCGCCAAAGCGGACTTAGTCGTTGGTGCAGTTTTGGTGACCGGTGCTCGAGCACCCCATGTGGTTACTGAAGACATGATTAAAATGATGGAGCCGGGGTCAGTTGTTGCAGATATTTCAATTGATCAAGGCGGTTGCATCGCCACTTCTCGTGCGACCACTTGGAATGACCCTACATTTGAAAAACATGGTGTGGTTCATTTTTCGGTAACAAATATGCCCGGTGCGGTGCCACGAACAGCCACTTATGCTATTTCGGCGGCTATTTTGCCTTATGTACAACGTTTGGCTACAGCTGAGTGGTATCAAGTAGAAGCCCTTCAAAAGGGGGTGAACGTAAAAGCAGGTCAAGCGATTCATCCGGCCTTAAAGGGTTAGTGCATACGTTTCAATAGATATTAATACCGTGAATGCTTTTTCAAAACAAACTCGGCACAGAATAAAAGAAAGTTTAATTTTTATTCTGTTGCCGGTGGCCGGCTATTTATTATTGTCTTTATTTAGTTACAGCCCTCAAGATCCCGGCTCATTTGCTTCTACTGATCAACATTCAGTGGCTAACTTAGGGGGCGTCACAGGTGCTTATATTGCTGACTTTTGTTTGCACTTTTTGGGATATTTTAGTTACTTTATACCACTGGGTTTGATTTATCTAGCGTGGCGAATTTATCATCAACCTGATAACGGTGATTTAACTTGGTTAGATGCCGCGGTTAAAGTCTTGGGCTTTGTGGCTACGTTATTGGCTGGTTGTGGGCTGTCAAACTTATATGCGGATACAGGTGCCATGCCATTTTCAGGTGGTGGCATTATAGGAGACTTGGTAGGTACTTCGGTACTGGCCGGTTTTGGTGTTATAGGCACCACATTATTGCTGAGCGCCGTTTTTCTTGCCGGGGTAACCTTGTTTACCGGTTTGTCTTGGCTGAACCTCAGCGATGCATTAGGGCGTTTGACACTACGATTTGGCCGCTGGTTAATCAGCCAATGGGAACGTTTTAACGATTGGCGGGCAGGTCGAGCTGCTAAGAGCGAGCGTGAAGTTAGTCGTATTAAAGAGGCCAGTTATCGTGAGCAACGAGAGCCTATTATAATAAAACAATCCGATAAAGAACCCAAGCCCAGTAAGCGGGCTCATAAGGATAAACAATTAAATTTATTTCATAGTTTACCGGCAGGAAAACTACCGCCGTTGACGTTACTTGATGACCCACCTAATCAAAGCTTTGGCTACAGTAATGAAGAACTAGAAGTATTGTCACGGCAATTAGAACACAAACTGGCTGATTTTAAGATTAAAGCCGAGGTGGTCGGGGTTTATCCTGGTCCCGTTATTACCCGTTTTGAAGTTAACCCGGAAGCAGGGACTAAAGCCAGTAAAATAACCGGTCTGGCTAAGGATTTAGCCCGTGGCTTATCCATCTCCAGCGTTCGTATTGTCGATGTGATTCCCGGTAAACCCTATATCGGCATAGAAATACCCAACAGTAATCGTGAAATTGTTTACTTAAGTGAGATTTTACGCTCAGTTAATTTTGATAAGTCCAAATCGCCACTAACAATTGGTTTAGGTAAAAGTATCGGTGGTAATCCGGTGATTGTCGATATCAGTAAAATGCCCCATTTATTGGTGGCCGGCACCACAGGTTCGGGTAAATCGGTGGCTGTAAACTCGATGATAATCAGCCTGCTTTATAAAGCCAGTCCGGAACAAGTTCGGATGATTATGATTGACCCAAAAATGTTAGAGTTATCAATTTATGAAGGTATTCCTCATTTACTGGCACCGGTGGTTACTGACATGAAGGAAGCGGCCAATGCCTTACGTTGGTGTGTTGCTGAAATGGAGCGTCGATATAAATTAATGGCGGCATTAGGGGTGCGTAATTTGACCGGTTATAATCGAAAAGTCAGTAAAGCCATAGATCAAGGTGAGCCAATTAAAGATCCTTTGGCTGAAGAAGGTATTGGTGCCGATACCCCGGAAACATTAAAGACCTTACCTTATATCGTTGTCGTTATTGATGAGTTCGCTGATATGATAATGATTGTTGGCAAAAAAGTGGAAGAATTGATTGCCCGCTTAGCCCAAAAGGCCCGCGCAGCCGGTGTCCATTTGGTGTTAGCAACGCAACGACCTTCGGTGGATGTCATAACCGGTTTAATTAAAGCCAATATCCCGACCCGAATGGCCTTTCAGGTGTCTTCAAGAATCGACTCCAGAACCATTCTAGACCAAGGTGGCGCCGAACAACTGCTCGGTCATGGTGATATGCTGTATCTGCCGCCCGGGTCTAGCCAGCCGGATCGCGTTCATGGTGCTTTTGTGGATGATCATGAAGTTCATTCGGTTGTAAATTATTTGACCAGTCATTACGAAACAGAATATGAATCGGGTATTTTAGATAATTTGCAAATGATGGATGATGGCCAGATTATGGGTGAAACCGGTTTACCTGAACCCGGAGATTCGGAACTTGACGAGCTTTATGATAAAGCCGTTTTTGTTGTTACTGAGTCCAGAAAAGCCTCTATTTCATATGTGCAGCGACGCCTGCGGGTTGGTTATAATCGTGCGGCCACCATGGTTGAACAAATGGAAGCGGCTGGGGTGGTTTCTGCACCGGCACATAATGGTGCCCGTGAAGTATTGGCGCCACCGCCGGTTAAAGATTAAGTTATTGGTGTTTATTTAAGCCAGGTTCAGCTCCTTATTTTATAATACAATACATATTACAATCATTGCATTACTAATTCAGGACGCATTTATGAAAAACAGCATTATTATAATTTTACTATTGGCATTACAACCAGTTTCAGCTGAAACCACTGATAACCATGAACAAGCAGAAACGTTGCTGACATCAGTGCGGCAAGACCTTGTTGCTTTGCAGGCTCAGTTTACTCAATATGAATTAACCATTGATGGCCGTAAAGTTGATGAAAACTCCGGTAGTGTGTGGATGCAGTCTCCTGACTTATTTCGCTGGCACTATAAAATGCCCTACGAACAATTGATTGTCGCTGACGGAAAACAAGTCTGGGTATATGATGAAGATTTACAACAGGTTACTGTTAAAAATCAGGAAAACAATCTCAACCCAATTTATGTGCTAATTAACAAGGAATTATCTGATTTACATTATAATATTACTTATGAACACCAAGAAGCCGGGGTTGATTGGGTCAGTTTAACGCCGAAAGAAGAGTCCAACGAAGTCAAAAATGTGTGGCTTGGGTTAGCCGGTAGTGAACTGAAAATGATTAAAGTAAATAACCGGTTAGATCAAACCATGGTCTTTGAGTTTAGTGATATTGTACGAAATCCAAAATTAGCCGATGACCTTTTTTCATTCGTGCCGCCTGAAGGTGTTGATGTGGTACAAGCCATTCAATAACACTGCCGATGCCCGTTGTAAAACACCGCCCTTTAGCTGATAAGCTTAGACCCCAAACCCTGTCACAGGTTGTCGGGCAAACACACTTGGTGTCAGCGGGTAAACCCTTGCACAATATGGTGGCAAAAATGTCTGTGCACTCCATGGTGTTCTGGGGGCCACCCGGTACCGGTAAAACCACTTTAGCACAGATTATGGCTGGTGCTGTGGAGGCCCAATTTATCCAATTATCCGCGGTTTTGTCTGGTGTTAAAGATATTCGCCAAGCGATTGATAAGGCCCAGCACGCGCTACCTAAAATTACGGTTCTGTTTGTTGATGAAATACACCGTTTTAATAAGTCGCAACAAGACGCCTTTTTACCGCATTTAGAATCCGGCTTAATTACACTGATTGGTGCCACCACTGAAAACCCTTCGTTTGCTTTAAACAATGCCCTGTTATCACGACTTAAGGTCTATATTCTGAAACCTCTCGCAGATGCAGAATTGCAGGCATTGTTAGAAACTGGATTACAATCGTATGAAAATCCGATTCAGCTCAGTGAGTCCCAAGCGCACAACTTAATTGCCGCCGCTGACGGTGATGGCAGACGGCTGTTAAATTTAGTGGAAATACTACAAGATTACAGCCATGGAACGCAGGTCAGTGATGATGATGTGGGTTTAGTCACCCATGGCCAAGCGCGACGTTTTGATAAACGTGGCGACGTTTTTTATAACCAAATCTCGGCTTTACACAAATCAGTACGTAGTTCCAATCCGGACGCCGCCCTTTATTGGTTAGCGCGCATGCTTGATGGCGGCTGCGATCCTTTATATGTCGCCCGCCGTATTTTACGTATGGCCAGCGAAGACATTGGCAATGCTGACCCCAGGGCCTTAAGCATATGCTTAACCGCCTGGCAAACCTATGAACGTCTCGGCAGTCCCGAAGGTGAATTGGCATTGGCGCAAGCGGTCGCTTATTTAGCCAGTTGCGCTAAAAGTAATGCCATCTACACAGCTTTTAAAATGGCCCAAAAAGACGTTAACCAATTCGGCAGTTTAGATGTGCCAATGCATTTACGTAACGCCCCAACTCAGCTGATGAAAGATAATGATTTTGGTAAAGGCTACCAATACGACCACGACTATGAAGGCGGAATTGCTTACAGCCAAACCGGCTTTCCTGATAAAATGGGTGAGCAGGTTTATTACCATCCGTCGGATCGTGGATTAGAGCAAAAAATCGCCCAAAAACTGAAACACATCCGTCAACAACGGACATGATAAAATCAATATTAGCAGTGATGTTAGGTGGAGCTTTTGGGGCTTTAGGTCGCTATGGCTTGAACATACTGTTTAAACAATCGGGTATGGCCTTATTCTGGGCTACCCTCAGTGCTAATGTCCTTGGTTGCCTGATGATGGGTTGGGTTTATCAATGGTTGAGCCAACAAGCCAAACTATCTGAAAACTTGCAGTTGTTTATTATGGTCGGTATCCTCGGTGCCCTGACAACCTGGTCAACGTTTTCCATGGAAACCGTGTTGATGATGGAGCAGGGTGAGATGATAAAAGCCCTAGGCTACACCTTTATTACCGTAACCGCTTGTTTCACTGCCTTTTGGCTCGGCATGAAAATTTAATATGCGCTCGTAGCTCAGTTGGATAGAGCAATTGCCTCCTAAGCGATAGGTCACAGGTTCAACTCCTGTCGAGCGCACCATTTCCCTCAAAAAAACCTTGGCGTTAAATTAAACAGGGTTAGGCAAATTATGGCTTTTTGTTTATACTTTGAGTTACCAATTTATTAAGATAATAGCTGTGTGATGCTTGTTTTTCGAATGTCTGTTCCGCCTTTTTATGTTAATTTTGTTGACCTGATGCCATGCTGCGCTATAGGAATAGACTGTGACTATTGAAATTGGCTTTATGTATGTGCTTGTGGTGTTGGTGTTTGCGGCTTTTGTGTGGGAAAAATACCCGCCAGAAGTGATTGCAATATCGGCATCAGCGCTTTTAATAGCCTTTGGCATTATTGATACCGCTGAGTTTCTTTCCGTGTTTAGCAGCAGTGCGCCGATAACCATTGCCATGATGTTTATCATCAGCACAGCATTGGAAAGAACTGGGGTGATTCAAATAATCAGTCAGCTGTTAAAATCAATTGCTAAGGGTTCGAGTTTACGAGCAATATTCGTGATGATGTTATTTGTGATGCTGGCGTCTGCTTTTATGAACAATACGCCGGTGGTCATTATTTTGACACCGGCCGTAATTTCGTTAGCAGCCGCCATTAATATCGCACCCTCGAAACTATTAATCCCGCTTTCTTTTGCCTCTATTTTTGGCGGCACTTTGACCTTGATAGGGACTTCAACCAATATATTGATGAGCACCATCGCGGTTGATTCGGGTCAGCGCGCCATAAGTATGTTTGAAATGACCATACCCGGATTGATTTTCTCGGCTGTGGGAATGCTTTACATGATGACCATCGGTCGTTTTTTATTACCCGAGCGCTATTCACTGAGTGGGATTATTAATAAACGTGAAAAGAAGAAGTTTATTGCCGAAATTCTAATCACCCATGATTCTAACTTAATTGATAAAGCAATCGACGAATTGCGGCTAGCAGATGATTCTAAAGTGATGGACGTCATTCGTGGCTCACGGTCCATGCGCAGACGCCTGGATGCCATTGTTTTCAGAGGTGGGGATCGGGTTATAATTCAGACAGATGCCGGTGAATTGGTTGGATTAAAGGAAGATGGTGATGTGGAGTTCAAACAACAGCATGAGAGCTTTGAGAATATATCAGCGGATGAAAATATTCTCTTAGAAGCCAGTATAAATATAAATTCGTCCTTGATCGGAAAAAAAGTCAGTGAATTAAATTTACAACGGCTCTATGGTGTAAATATAGTCGCGGTTCATCGCAACGATAATGACTTTGACAAAGATTTCGATCGAACTCAATTGCGCTTTGCCGATATTCTACTGATAGAAGGGCCGGCCAGGCGTATGAACGATATCCTTTCGTCGGGTGATATCATTAATCTTAATAAGCCAGAAGATCGGCCAATCAGGAAGCGTAAAGCACCGATTGCCATCGCGGTCATTATCGCCATTATGGTTTTAGCCGTCTTAAACATCTTGCCGATTGCCGGACTTGCAGTAATTGGTGCTTCCATTGTTCTGTTATCGCGGTGTGTGGATCCAGACGAAGCTTTTAAATCCATTGATTGGAATATATTGTTTGTCATTTTTGGGATGCTGGGATTGAGCATTGGCTTACAAAAAACTGGCGCCGCCGGTTATTTAATTAGCGCCATTGCTGACTATGCCGAACACTTGGGCCCATTATGGACGATGGTGGTTATATATAGTTTAACTTCAGTACTTACAGAATCAGTCAGCAATAATGCTGTGGCGGTGTTAATAGGACCCATTGCAATTACCCTGGCTGTCCAGTTGGGTTACGATCCACGGGCCTTTATTATGGCGGTTATGTTTGCCGCCAGTGCCAGCTTTGCAACGCCGATTGGCTACCAAACAAATACCTTCGTTTATGGCGCAGGTGGTTATAAATTCATGGATTTTGTCAAAGTTGGCTTGCCGCTAAATGTGTTATTTGCATTTCTAGCTGCGCTTATCATCCCTTGGTTTTTCCCGTTTTAATTTTTATCTTCGGACTTTCATTCTTGCTTGTTCATTTTTATGCGCCTATCAATACGACTAAAGCTTAAGTCATAATTTTTATTTTAAAAAAGTCGATTTTGTTAGTTACTGGTCCAGTCGGAAAAAGTTTGTATTTATACTTTTTTGTAATTTAAAAGTCTTGTTATGAATTGACGGTTAATTTTCGATAAATGAATTTTGTGTAATTTTCATTTGCATAATGTGAAATTATTGAGATTATTTCAACAATTATTGATTTGAATCAAACACCCACTTATTAAACCCATGCTAAATTAATGTGAAAGTAGAGGTATATGTTTATCCTAATGTGTTGTTATTACTTTATGGTTAGACTGTTTTTTCTTGTTACTTTAAATTTATTTTAATTACGAAAATAACTTGAATATTGGGTTTAACAGCCTTTTGGGTATGAAGTTTATAAGTATTTTGTGATAACTATTTCCGGATAAATTAGCCCTACCAGTTTTCTCTGATCTTTAGTCGGAGACTGTTCCGGGAGGTAGTTGTTATGACTCAGTTTTCAAGTAATACAGATTTAGATAAATCTAATCCTGATTCTTCAAATAAGAATTCCAGGACCCAGAAGCTTATCTGGATTTCTCTTGCTGCTGTCGGCAGCATAATCAGCTTTTTCTTATCATGGCCTTGGTGGCGTGACTTTAGTTATTGGGCAGAATCCAAAATAATGTGGAAGATCTATTTTGCAGTGGGTTTTCTGCTGGCAGTATTCGTTTTCTATGTTTTTTTCAGAAGTTTGCGTACGTTGTTTGAGCATGACGCCATTGAGCGAGAACAACTGGCTGATAAGTCTGGAATTGTTGACTCGGAGGAATCGTTATGAGCTGTAAACCAGGCGAACCCTGCGAAGAGGGTCGTAAACGAAAAGTCGCATTGGCTGTGCTGGGTTTAATGGCCTTTATTTTTGTGGCACTGTCATTCATGTCATTCCTCGATTCACGTGGCCAAGTGATACCAAAAAATGTCCAATACGCCGGCTATGAAGCGGTTCAAGGTAAGCGGGTATTTCAGGCCTATAACTGTATGGGCTGTCACACAATCGTCGGTAATGGTGCCTATTTTGGGCCTGATTTAACCAAGCTTTATGCTGCTGTGGGACCGGCCTGGCTTGAGGCATTCTTGCCTTCCGCTGGTTCTTGGCCGACTCGTGTCGCAGTTCAGGTTCAATTAAATAAACCACAGGTTGCTGCAGAGGCGGGTGTTGATGGAATTGATGCTTATTTAAACAAATATCCAGCTGCTGCTGAACGAATCGAACGCCGGAGTGAGCATGCATCAATAATGCCTAATTTGCCCATTAAGCCTGACGAAGTGGGTGCTGTCATTGCCTTTATGAAATACACATCAGAAATGGATACTGAGGGTTGGCCGCCAGTTCCGCGGGTGGCTGGCTTAACTTTTGCCCAAGCCAAACCAATGCCTTCAACAGCCTCTGCAAATACCATTGACGCGATTGATAGTCCCCCCGTAGTCGCGGTGGGTGACGCGGTTTCTATTGGTGCTCAGTTGGTAAAGGAAAACGGCTGCACGGCATGTCATACAGACAATACCGATGATTTGATTGGTCCAGGTTGGGGTGGGCTTTATGGTAGTAGTGTGACTCTGACAGATGGGTCGATTATGGATGTGGATGATGATTATCTAATGGAAGCTATTTTGAACCCGGATACGCATATTGCGGCCGGTTTTAATAAAGGTTTAATGCCGTCATATTCAGGCATTTTAGAAACAGAGCAGGTGACCGCCATCGTTACCTATATTCGCAGTCTATCAGGAGAACAACAATGATCCGCATAGAATATAAAACCCAGCGACTGAGCATGCGCTTCTTCATGGTGATGCTGATTTTGTTTTTGTTCCAGACCGGCTTCGGGCTGCTACTGGCGATGCAACATATCGACCCAAATTTACTTTCAGGGGTGCTTAATTTTAATGTGGTACGTGCCGAACATACTAACCTTGGGATTCTTTGGATTCTGGCTGGTTTTATTGGTACTATCTTATTTGTTGGACCACTTCTATCGAAGCGAGAATTGGCAGCACCTTGGCTGATTAAATTTTTATTTTACGCACTGTTAGCTGTTGTGGTCTGGAATGTGATGACACAATATTTGGCTCAACAAGGTGTCGCCGGTTGGTGGCTGGGGCAACCTTGGTTACATGAAGGGCTGGAATATATTGAAGCCGGACGTGCGGCTGATATTGTCATTCTAATAGGCTTTGCCATTTTATGTTATGTGGTTTTACGGACATTCCCACCCTTAAAACAATGGTCTGAGATTCATTGGGGCTTAGGGCTTGGTGTCGTGGCATTAACCTTAGTGTGGATGTTTGGTTTGTTCTTTATTGAACGTCTTGATTTACAGGAATATTTCCGCTGGTATGTTGTGCATTACTGGGTTGAAGGGGTCTGGGAAGTTATTCATATCAGTCTGGTCGGTTTTATGATGGTTATGATGTTCAAAGCCAATATGAAGTCAGTCGGCTATGCGGTCTTTTGGGGCATCTCTCTGGTTTGGTTATCAGGACTGATTGGTAATGCCCATCATTATTTCTGGATTGGTACACCTGAGTTCTGGCAGTTCTGGGGCTCATTGTTCAGTGCTTTGGAACCGTTACCACTTATCTTTTGCTTTTGGCACATTTATTTGGATGCCCATCAAGATGGTAAACCGATCGTTAATATGCCTGCATTTGCATTCCTTTTAGGCTCGGTGGTATTAGAGCAGGTGGGTGCCGGCATACTTGGCTTTACCATGACATTTGCACTGACTAACGTCTGGTCACACGGCACTTGGGTCACAGTCAGTCATGCCCACTTAGCCTTGTTTGGTACCTTTGGCATGCTGGGGCTGGCAGCGGCTTATTATGCTGTGCCGTTAATGCGCGGTGTTCGTAATTTTGATCAACGCTACGGTAATCTGTCATTCTGGTTAGTTTTCACAGGTATGCTTGGTATGGCGTTTGCCTTCGCCATTGGTGGTACCGTTCAGGTCTTTGTCTATCGTACCCTCGGACTTGACTGGTTCGGTGGTGATGTTTCATCAGCCATGTATTTTGCAAAGATAATGGTGCCGCTATTTGGTTTGCTATTCACAATTGGTGTTGGTCTGTTGGTCTATGATTTGCTGACCATTGGACGTCAATCAGATCATGTGGATAACTTATCTAAACAAGACCCTGAGTCATTGGAAATGGCAGGTCACACTGTTCCCACCAGAGGCTGGAGACGTTATCTGACAGGCTGG
>Ga0079224_100000290_pt1 | contig 45911 bp, 67 predicted proteins | sample Stecom2015_FD_80414 | JGI IMG/M metagenome (GOLD analysis project Ga0079224, IMG submission 80414) | Agricultural soil microbial communities from Utah to study Nitrogen management - Steer compost 2015 | ecosystem: Environmental > Terrestrial > Soil > Agricultural land | place: USA: Utah... | reverse complement strand
TTCTCCGTCGCCGCGTTGACCAGTGCCTTGAAGGCGCGCCCACGCGGCGACGCTTCTCTACCGATCTCCTCCGTCTCGGTGAGCACCTTCGCGTGCTGCCCCTGTAGCTCAGACCAGGCCCCGCGCCGGCCGTTCATGGGGCGCGCGTCGCGGTCGCGGCGAGCGGCCTCGTCGAGCCGCTGCATGAAGCGGTCGTGCGGGTTTGCCCCGCTGTAGCCCTTCAGCACCTCGAACACCGTTTCGGTGTGCTCGGCGTCGAGCGGCGCCGGGTGCGCCCATAGCTGGCTGATCTTCTTGTCCTTGAACGCCTGCAGGAATGCAGCGTCGGTCTGGCTGTCGAGCTTCATCTGCTTGGCGAGCTCTGCGCGCTTGTCCGCGTCCATGAAGGCCAGCGCCTCCCGGGGCTTGAGCCCGATTCCGCCGGCCTTCGGCTGGTTGGGGCTGACCCGGACCACTGCCTGATTCCAGGCGTCTTTCACGTCGCGCCCCGCCCCCTTGAGCCCGACCGGACGCAGCGCCCCGCTGGGTTTGACCTGGTCGTAGATCTTCCGGAGGACCTTCGTCGACTCCTCCACGAAGTTCTTCAGGGGCATCTTCACCTGCCCCTCGGGGCTGGCGATGAACTTGTCGACGGCTGCGCCCACCTTCCGTTGAGCCGCGAGGCCATGCGCCTCGACCGCGTCCTCGATGTGGGGGGCGAGCTCGCGCGCGACGATGTCGGTCGGCGACGCCTCCGGGTCCATCGCGCGCCCGCGCGCCTCGAGCGCCTCGACCTCCTTCGGCTTGACCGGCCCGCGCCCGAGCTTGAACTCCCCGCCGAGCTTTTTCACCTTGCCGGGGCGCTTGCCGAAATAGTCGCCATCGCGCACGAACTCGCCGTGTGACTTCGCCCCGCGCCGGATGAGCTCGCCGCTCGTCCCGCCGAGGAAGCCCGTCACGGCCGCGCCACCGAGGCGGCTCATCACCTCGGGCATGGTCGTGCCCGTCTCCTCGCCCCCGCTCTGCATGAGACTGGCGGCGGCGTCGGCGCCCTCTTGCACGCCCTGCACGGCCACCGACGCGCCGGCGCCGGTGCCCCCCGCGACAGCCGGCCCCCTCACGATGCCGAGCGGCTTCGGCGGGGTGCGCGGCGTCATGCCCGGCTTGTAAGGAGAGCGGAAGACGGGGGCCGTCGTGGGCGCGGCCCGGGCGATCATGTTGAAGCCCTTTGCCACCAGGGACCACGGCGCGAACGCCCCGAGCATCTGCCCGCTCGCGAATAGCTCCGGGTACTCCTCGACCAGCATGTGGTTCCGGCTGGCGATGGTCTCCCCCTCGGGGATGCCGCCGGTGTGCTCGCCCACGAGAGGCCCGGAGCCGCCCGTCCGCATCTCGACGGGCTGGTTCTCCGCCCCGTGCCGCCCGAGCCGGAAGTACCCCGTGTCATCGACCCCGAGCACGAAGGCCTTCACGCCCTCCACGCCCGGCTTCAGCGAAGCGTTGAGCTTCATGCCGAGCGTGTCGAGGACGCTCTGGGTCTTGCCGCCCTCTAGCCACGGCGCCTTGCTCACCCGGTAGGCGGCTTGCCCCGCCTTCGTCGCCTCGCCGATCGCGTTGAGGTATTCCCAGTCGGCGAATGCCTTGTAGAGCGGGTCCTTCTCCGTGAGATTGACGAGCAGCTCCGGGTTGTTCGCGAAGTCGTCGATGCTGTAGCCCGAGCCCTTCTCCACCGGGATCTCGATGTCGTACTGCAGGCGCATCGCCTCCGCGAACTCCCGCAGGCGCCGCGCCTGCGGGTCCTCCTCGGGAGCCTTGGCCCCGAGCGTGCGGATCAGCTCGGGGTTGCCCATCAGCTTGCGCCGGGCGACCTCGAGCGGCGGCTCGTAGAAGAAGACGACGTCGCCCTTGACCTTGCCGTTGAGCCACTCGTGCCCGGCGACCACGTCGCCCTCGGGGTGGTTGGTCGCCGGCGCCTCCGCCATGATCTGCGGGAACGTCGGCAGCGTCGGGTCGATCGGGATCTCGCCCCCCACCTCGTAGCCGAAGAAGTCGGAATACGCGGCGTTCGGGTTGTCCGCCTGCTCCTCGGGAGTCAGCGGCTCGCCCCCGATCGGCGCGAGCTCCTCCTCCTCCTCCGGGTCCTGCTCGTAGCCGTAGTCCGGGGGCAGGGGCGGCCCCATCGGCGGCAGCTCCTCCTCCGGCGGCGGCAGGGGCGGCCCCATCGGCGGCAGCTCCTCCTCCGGCATCCCGGCGCCCGCGTCGGGGGCGCGCTCGCCGCCCGCGTCCGCCGCCATGGGCTCGGGCTCGGGCTCATTGCGCGGGGGCGGCGGTTCCGTGCCGTACAGCCCGCGCCACACCTTTCGCTCGGCGTCGTCACGCGGCACCCATTGGCGTTGTTGCTTCGGGTCGGCGAGCATGGTCACCGTTTGGCGCCGCGTCGGCTTGCCGCCGGGGGACGGGGCGGGCTCGGCTTTGGCCTTCGGCTCTAACGCCATCGGCTCGGGCTCGGCCGCCTGCTGAGCCTGCACCTGCGCCATGGCCCAATCGCGGTACTCACCCGTCAGCTCACCGGAGGCGAGCGCCTGCTGGACGATGCGGTATTCCTCGGGGCTGAGGGGCTCCTCTTCCATCACTCCGCCTTTCGCCGCTTGCGCATGATCGCCTCGATCTTGCGGTCCGCCGCGGTCTTGGGCGCGGGCGTGCTCGCTCGGCCTCTCTTGCGCTCGGCTTCGGAGGCGTCGAGCTCAGCCCGCGTCACGTGCCCGTCCTCGTTCGCGTCGCGGTTGCTGTTGAGGTTGTAGGCGCGCGAGCCCTTGCTGTAGAGGACCTTGTCCGCGTCGCCCATCGGCTTGTCGGGGCCCTGCCGCCGTGCGCCCTCGCCGTAGCGGGACAGCTCGCCGCGGGTGATCGTCCCGTCGCCGTCGAGATCCCATTGCGTGGCGTTCTGCTCGTAATCGAGCGGCGTGCGCCGCTGCGAATAGACCGGATAGTTGTCGTTCTCCTTCAGCGCCGCGGGCCCCGCGATCGCAACGTAGATGTCGCCCTGGCTGTGCTCGGGGGTGACGCCCCGGGTTTTCAGGTACTTCATCACGTACGGGATCTGCTCGACCCGGCTCATCTTCTTGAGCTCGGCAATGGTCGTCCCGACGCTCTTGGCGATGCGCTCGTCCAGGAACTGAATCAGCCCCGTCGCCCCGCTCTTGGGGTTGGTCGCGCTCGCGCTCATCTGCCCGGCCGTCTCGGTGCGGACGAGCGGGAGGATCTTGCCCGGGTCGTATCCGTGCGCCTTCGCTTGCCGGCTGAACTCCGTGTAGAAGCCGTCGGGGTCGTCCTTCTCCGGCATCTTGAAGCTGCCGGTGGGGCCCGCCGCGCCCCCGCGCCCCGCCGGCCTCCCCGGCGCCGCGCTGCCGCGCTGCCGCTCTTGCTCGACCTGGCCCCGGACGAGCTCGGGGTTGGGCACGCCCACGTGTTCGTCGAGCGCTTGCCGCTTGCTCAGGCCGCGCTTCTCGCGGTCCGCCACCATTCGCTCGTACAGCTGCAGGTACTCGCGCGGGACGTTCGCGAGCGACTCCTTCAGGCCTTCGCCGTAGGGGTGCCCCTCGTACTTCGCCGCCGCGTCGTAAACGGAATCGATGTACTCCATCACCTGGCGCGCGTCGTAGAGCTGCTTCGCCTGGAGCACCTCGCGCAGTGCCTGCTTTTTCTCCGGGCTGAGGCCGCCGAACGCTTGCTTGTAGGCCTGCTTTTTCAGGCTATCGAAGAACGACGAGGCCTCGTCGCCGAGCACGCGCTGGACGTCGGGGTCCGTCGTGGCGCCCTTCTCTCCGAAGACGATTCGGGCGACGGGCGCTCCGACCAGGTAGTCGTCCTCGTCGGTCTCGTTGTTCAGCACCTGCAGCGCAGAGGAGAGCGGCTGGCGGCGCTCGACGATGTCCCGCACCGCGTACGACTGCGCCAGCTTGTCGCCCCGGTTGCGCCCGCCCTCGAGGATGTCGAACTCGTCCTTGAAGGTCATCTCGCCGCGCTTGGTCCGTGCCGCGTCGGCCGCGATGCCTTGCCCAATGAGCGCGTCGGGCCCGCCGCCGCGCAGCTGGTCGAATAGCTCCGCCGTCTCCTTCGGCGGCAGATTGAGCTCCATCACGCCCTGCGCGGTCTTGTCGGCGCTGTCTTGGTAGACCTCGGGGTAGGCCTCGACCAGGCTCTGCATGCCGGGCCTGAGCTTGCGCATGGTCATGTCGCGCAGCGCGCCCATGTCGACGACGTCGCGCGGGATGCCGCCGAGCAGGTCCTCCTCGTCGGGCCCCGCCATCGGCACGCCCGTGTCCTCGAAGAATCGGCTCGCTTCCTGCGCCGCTCCGAAGGCCTCCTGCCCGCCCATGCCGATCGGGGGGTCGAGCGTGCCGCGCTCGTCCGCGGTGTCGAGCCCGAGGACATTCATCCTGCCGAGCGACTCCGTCGCCGTCTCGTCCGGCAGCTCGGCGAACATCTCGGCCTCCTCTGCCTCGCGCGCCGCCGTCGCCTCCGGGTCGTGATCGATCCGGTAGCGCGGCAGCCCGTCCGTCATGCCCTCGACGTTGATGGCCATGCCGACGCTCGGCGCGAGCGCCGCGAAGACGTTCGCGCCTGCGACGTCGCCGCCTGCCAGGCGCCCCGCGAACTCCTTCCCGAGAGTGTCCTGGCGCCGGATCTGCTCAGCCTCCCGCTCGCGCGCCAGCCCCTCGGTGTGGCGCTGCATCTGGTTCTGCTCGGCGATCTTGCGCAGCCGCTCGTCTTCCTGGTGGCGGCGGCGCGTCTCCTCGAGCTGCTCCCTGGCTTGCGCCAGGCGCTGCCGCTCGATGGAGCTCTGCTGCAGGCTCTCCAGCCCTTGCTGGATCCCGCTGATGTTCATCGGGTTGAGCTTGAAAAGCAGCTGGTCAGTCGAGACGGCCATGGGTTACTTCTTCCCGGCGTTACTGGCGGCGTAGCCCTGGATGACGAGCCCGATCTCTTGGATGAATTGCTGCGTCTGCTGCTGGCTGAAGCCGGCGGCCTGCAGCGCCGGGGCGATCTGGCTCTGCATCACCTGGTCGAAAGCCGCCTGGTCGCCGCTGAGCAGGGCGCTCATGGCGCCGCCGATGGCGTTCTGCACGTCCTGGGTGTAGGCCCCGACTTCCTGCAGCTTGGCGATCTGGCGCGTCATGCGGTTGGCCTCCGCGGTGTTGGCGGCGCCCATGAAGGACTCGAGGCGCTTCAGCTGGTCGTCGCCCATGCTCTGCAGGCGGTCGCCGCGCTCCTTCTGGCGGTCGAGCTCGAGGTTGCCCCCTTGGAATGCGGCGTTCGCCTCGGCGGTGAAGTCGGCGCGGTTGCCCTCGTCGACCCCTTGCGCGATGTCGGCGCCCGTCCGCAGACGGTCCGTCTGGTTGCGGTCCGCCTGGTTCATGGCGCCGGTGCTTGCCGTGTAGCGGTCGGTCTCCGCCCGGTCGGCTTGGCCCGCGAGGTCGCCGTAGGTCTGCACGCCGCGCAAGTTGAGGTCCTGCGCGTCGCGCGCCTGGCTGTCGGCCTGGTTCGCCATGCTGCCGAGCGCCTCGTGGCGGTCGATCTCCAGCTCGCCCATGCCCTTGGCGAGGTTGCCGTAGGTCTCCGTCCCCTGCAGGTTCGCCTTGTAGCCCTCGATGCCGGACAGGTCGCCCATGCGGGCCTGCTCGCCGAGCAGCTGTTGGCGGGCGCGCTGCTCTTGCGCTCGCTGCATCTCGGCGTCGAAGGAGCGGTTCGCCCGCTGCGCCTCAATGTCCGTGATCACGTTGCCGACGCCGGAGAGCGCCTCGCTCGAGCCGTACACGCCGCGGCCCGCGCTCTGCCGGTTGTAGTCCTGCGTCGCGAGCTGCCTCGCCCGGTCGTAGAACGGGTCGAAGTCGGCGATGGGCATGTCGCCGAAGGCGCCCTGGGTCTGCTCGTACTGCCCCGCGGCGCGGTTCGGGTCCGAGAAGGTGCCCGTCGTGCCCTGCTGCTGCAGCAGCTGCTCCATGTGCCCCTCGCCCGCCGTGCCCCCCGACAGCGCGCCCGAGCTCGCGTTGTATTGCCCCTGCGTGTTGCCGGGGCCCTGGTAGTTCGTGAACTGGTCGTATTGCCCCTGCGCCTGGTCGTAGAAGGCGCCGGCCGCCCCCGTGGGGGAGAAGTTCTGCGTGGCCTCGCGGGTGTATTGCTCGCCAGCGAACGGGTCCTGAAACTGCCCGCTGACCTTGTTCCAATACTGATCGCCTTGCCCGGGTCCGGACAGGGTGCCCATGTTCTGGCTGATCTGGCGCTCGCCCTGCGTGGGCATCGTCAGATCCCCGTAGGCGTTCATCTGCTCCGCCGCGTAGGGGTTGTCGAGGTATTGGTTCTGCGTGTAGTTGAAGGCCTGCTCCGCCCATCCCGGGTTGAGCAGGTTGTTCCCCGGGTCGCGCAGCGCCCCGTCGCCCTGCGGCATGGAGTAGTCCGGCTGCGGCTGCGGCTGCGGTGGCTGCTGCGGACGGGCCGCATTCTGTATCGCCGTGGCCGCCGTCTGCGCGCCCTGCATCAGCCCGCCCGTGGCGGCGCCGAGTAGGCCCTTCCCCGCGCTCCCGGCGGGGCGATTGCCGGTCGCGTACTGGTGGCCGCGAGGCCCCTCGCCCATGCCGGCGAAAGGGTCTTGGTAGCCCTGCTCGCCATAGCCGCCCGTGGGCGGCGAGTCGTTGACCCAGTACGTCTCACCCGTGCTCGGGTTTTGCTGGTAGCCCATGGCTCAGCCTCTCCTCCGCGCCATGGGCGCGGGCCCGCCGATGACGGGCGGCCCGGCGGGGACCGGCGCAATGCCGGCGCGTAGGCGCGCGATGCGCCGCTTCTCCTCTTCCGCCCACTGCTCCTTGCGGGCGAGGTAGCCGGGGTCGATCATGGGGGCACTCGTCGGGGGCGGCCCGGGGAGCTTGCCGCCGTTCTCGAAAACGTCCTTGAGGTAGCCGCCGTCGATCTGCGGCTGCGCCGCGTCGGGCTCGGGCCCGCCGAAGGGGTCGGCCGCCATGGCTGCGAACTGGTCGGGCGTGAACGCCGCCTCCGGCCCGAACATTTGGGCCATCACCTGGTTGCGCGGGTTGAAGGCGAGCAGGCTCTGCCCCATCGCGTTCAGCCCGGCACGTCGGCTGCGGTCGCGCTGCAGCTTCGCGTCCTCGGCGAGCTTCCTCTGCATCGCCAATAGCTCTTTGTACTCGTCCGGCATGGACTGCGTGAGGGACCCGACGCCAGGGATCCCCGACATCATGTCCTCGTTCAAGAGCCCGAGGGACCCGACCTCCAATGCGCCGCCGAGAAAGTTCATGTCGCGCCTCTCACGTGTCCAAAATGGTGAACGTCTCCGTCACCCGCGCCAGGCACAGCGTGGCCTCGTCCGGGAAGCGGAACCGCCACTGCCGGCGGCGATAGATGCCGAGCGAACGCAGCTCGACGACAGGGTCCAGGTTGCCATCGGCGACGCCCAGATCCAGCTCGATTTCGCTCCAGTCCGCCGTGAGACTGTCGCGCCACCCGAGCGTGCAGGTCACGCCGTTGCTCAGTGCCGCCGTTCGCTTGAACGCGAGCTTCACGGCGATCGTTCGCTTGAGGTTGTCGGTGCCCCGGTCGATGAAGCCCGTCGTCACGTAGGCGACGATCGGGTCGCCGAGGTCCGTCGTGTTGTCGAAGCTGAGCGTCCGGACCGTGCCGTCGCTCAGCCCCACGACGTTCAGTCCCCCATCCTTGCGCAGGTGATGCGAGAGGACGGGCAGCATCGTAAAGCCCTCGTCGAACCCCGCCCAGCGCCCCCAGCCGATGCCGGGCTGCAGCACGAGCGTCTCCGCGTCCGTCTCGAAGCGGAAGACGATGCAGTCGGCGTACTGCTCGGTGAAGCGGTAGCCGTAGCACTCCTCGGGAGCCGCCAGGTCGTCGAGCGTCGCCTGCACCGGCTTGCCGAGGTCCTCCCATTGCCGCCCGTCGCTGACCACGATCCGGGTCTGGTGGTCGAGCCACACGAACCGGTCGTCGAGCTTCACCGGGGAGAAGGGCGCCAGGCAGCCCGTCTCCCGCGTGATGCTCGGTGCGAACGTGACGGACGAGTCCGGCGCGAAGAGCTGCAGGCTCGTCCGCCCGAAGAGGAAGATGTCGTTCGTGTTCTCGTAGGCGGCGACGATCGAGTCGCTCCGCGCCTCCGCCGTGAAAAAGCCCGCGGCGCCCGGGCTCGGATCCCACGACTCGTGCCCCGAGAAGTCGACGATGCCCTGGCTGATGTCCGAGTAGCGGATCTTGGTCGTGTCGAGCTGGGTATCGTTGGCGAGGATGCGGCTCGAAATCGTCAGGACGTGGCTCGCCAGCGGCGGGCAGCCGCCGAGAAAGCTCACGTCGTGGTAGTCCGCGTTGGTCGAGAAGTTGGGCGCCGCGAACGTCTCCGGGCGGATGTCGATCTTGGCCATCTCCGCCCCGCCCGCCAGGATGAGCAGCGCCTCGGTCTCCGCGAACGTCGGGCGCGGAAAGCGCGTCGTCGCGAGGGCCCCCGGCGTCGAGAGCCGGTCCTCGTCCGTCGTGCCCGTGAGCAGCGTCGCCGTGCCGCCCGCAATCCGGTAGATGTTGCGCCCGGCGTTGTGCCCGCTGCCCGAGGCGTTCACCGTCGCGCCCACCGCGTACAGCACCCCGGGGTGCGTGCCGCTGACCGTGTCGGACCCGCTCGTGTGCGCTACCCGGTCCTCCGTGAGGTACAGCCCGAGCACCCCGTTTGCGTCGATGGCAGTAGAGGGAGCGACCGCGTAGGCGCCGATGCCGGGGCGCTTGCGGAGCGCTCCTCGGGTGTCGACCACGACGTTGTAGGCCTCGGGGGAGGCGCCGGCGATCTCTTCGCTGCTCGTCTCGAGGATCGGGCCGAAGGGGATCGGGGCTGCTTGGGCCTCAGAGGGCATACGAGCAGCCCCCGCTCGTCGAGGCAGCTCCCGCAGCGATCCGTGCGCAGCCGCGCCACATCACCCGCACCACTGCGTGGGGTAGCTGACCATGGCCTGCGTGCCGGTGTGCTCGAACGAGTACCGCACGCACGCCTTCTTTTTCATCTCGGCCGTGCTCGCGAGCGCCGCCACCGTCTCGGGCGGCATGCTGGAGTCCACCGCGAGGTAGTGCGCCAGCATCCACACGAGCGCGTCGTACCAGTAGCGCCCGAGGTCGGGGTTGAGCGACCCGTCGCTGTTGCCGCCGAGCAGGCGCACGGTCTTGACCCGCATCGTGCCCGCCTCGCTCGGCACCGGCCAGAATCGGAGCACGACGTCCGCGCCGTCCCGCAGCGCCACGTACAGCTGCGGGCGCGTCGACTCCGACCCCTTGTTCGTCAGGGTCTGGTAGGTCGCCATGTCCATCTGCTTGCAGACGAGCTCGCCCTGCGTGTGCAGCGTGTCGGCGTTGTCGTCCGGGATGAACATCGCGTCTTCGAAGACGTCGAGGACCGTGCTCGGCATCGTGTAGCTCGACGTCCCCGCCACGATGGCCAGGTCGTAGAAGGCCATCGTGCGCGCCACGAAGCCCTCGACGGCGAGCCCATCGAGGATCAGGTCGAGCAGCTGCCGCCCGTGCCCGAGCTTGGCCGTCATGTTGGCGCCCGTCGTGGTCGCCTCGACGGGCAAGAGTCCCGCGCGCTTGTAGGCGAGCAGGATCAGGGTGTTGATGTCGATCGGGGTGCCGGGCGTCGTCGAGACGGGCATTTAGAATCCCCCCGGCACAGTGCCGTCGTAAGCGTCCTCGATGGTGAGCCGCCGCGTCGGCCCCGTGTAGCTCGACGTCGAGCTCGGGTCCCCCGCCGAGTCCGTGTCGGGCACGGCGCCGTCGGCGGGGGCGCGCGTCGCCAGCCGGTCGCTGATGGCCGCCGCCCGTGCCGCCGTGAGCTCGGCGAGGGTCAGCTCGTCGCGGCCGGGGCGGTCGTTCTCACAGCGCAGCAGCCCGTCGCGTCCGCGGCGGAGGGCGCTCCGGAGCCACATCACCCCGCACGTGTCACAGCGAGACAGGTGCTCGCCCTTGCGGTCGATGTTTCTAGGGACCGACCGCGGCATGCCCGCCTCCGTAGTAGTGGGCGGCGCCCGCGGCTCGCGCCGCGATGGCCTCTGCCTCTGTGTCGAAGGTGCCCAGCGCGATGTTGCGGTAGTTGACCGTTACCTGCGCAGTCCACCGCCCATTGGGGCGGCGGTAGACACCGATGGCGTCCGCGGAGCATCCGACGCGCTTATTGCGCTGGTTCTGGGTGTTCTCTGCGCGCGTCGCCGCCCGCAGGTTGGCGCGTCGGTTGTCGAGCTTGTCGCCGTTGATGTGGTCGACCTCGCCCGGCGTCGCCAGTATCGCCCGGTGCATGTAGACGATCCGGCTCCTCTTGCCGGCGCTATCCCACGCAGAGCGCGCCGCGTAGAAGTGCTGCCGGCACGAGTTATGGGCGAACCACTTGAACCCGCAGAGCCACTCGTAATCCGCGGCATCGACGAGCGCGGCCAGTCCCCGCGTCAGCGGGATCTCCCGAGTCTCGATGTTGCGCGGAATGCTGCGGCTCACGGTCCTCCATGTGGTTAACGGTTGTGGTACAGCCGGAGCGTCCCGCCTGTGTTGTCGTGGTGAACGTAGAGGTCGTCCGGCGACGATACGCGGACCACCAACGGTCCCCCCGCCGCGGGAATCATCAGCCCGTTTGTTTCGTCTACCCCGGCCCCGCCGAGGAAAAACGGGGACCCAGAGACGACCTCCAAGGCCACTGTGCCCACGCCGCTGAATACCAGCTTCGTCTCTTGGCTCGCGAAAGCGATGTCCGTCGTGCTCGCCATGCTCAGCCGCCCGTGGACACGACCGCCGCCGTCACGGCGTCGTCCAGGTCGTAGTTCTCGCCGTTGAACACCGTGGGGCTCGCGCCCGTGCCGATGACCAGGCCGATGCTCGTGCCGGGGGTGCCGGCCACGGCAGACTTCATCCGGTTGTCCGTGATGAAGCCCGAGATGCCGGCGGTGTTGGCGACGTTGATGCAGTCGCCGCCGCTCGTCGCCTGCGCCTGGCGGATGAAGTTCCGCGCGATGAGCAGGTCCGTCGACCCCGCCCCCGTGATCGCGACGACGGGCGACGTGCTGTTGCAGACCACGAAGCAGTCGAGCATCGCGAAGTTGGCGGCGCCCGTGACGGCGATCCCGGGGTTGGCGCCGAGCGCGCCGGTCAGCGAGATGTAGCACTTCTCCAGCGCTACCCCCGCCGCCGTCACCGCGACCGCCCCGGTGACCGCCGCCGTCGCGCTCGCGATCTTGAGCCCCACGAGCGAGACGTTCGCAGAGCTGAGCGCGACGCTCGCCCCCGTGTGCGAGAGCGTGACGGTCGGCGCGTTCGACGCGAACGGTGAGCAGGCGCTCACGATCTGCACGCCGGCCTTCAGGTTCGACCAGATCGCGCCCGAGGTCGAATGCGTCTCGGTGTGCCCGGGCAGCACGACTACGATGTCCTGCATCCCGGTGCGGCACCGGTTCAGGCCCGCGTTGATGGTGGCGACCAGGTTGCCGCTCATGGCGAACAGGTCGTCGCCTTCCTGCAGGCCCGTGCTGCGCACGTACGCCGCCACCCGCCCGCCGGGCTTGATGAAGGTGCCGTGCGGGCTGGAGAGCGATTCGAAGCTGGCGAGAAACTGCGTCACTTCTTACCTCAGGCGTCGGAGAAGAGGATCGCCCGGGGGTTGACCCAGCCACGCGACCACCGGGCGGTGATGGCGTAGTTCATCATGGTCTTGTCCTCGGTGACCCACGTGTTGCTCTTGGGCTTGCGCCGCCAGTGCCACATCAGCCCGAGCTCGGCGTCCGTGATCAGCGCCCAATTCGTGGTCGTGTTGTTCCAATACTTGACCGGAACCGGGGTGATGCTCAGGTCGCGATTGATGACGTTGATCGCGTTGTAGGCGCCCGGCGTCGGGTCGTAGGACGAGCCCAGGACCTCGCGCCAGATCCCCCACTGTTGCACGGGAAACACGGCCTTCTTCGGATCGACGCCGTCGATCAGTCCGTCGTGGCCGACCTGCTGCATCAGCTGCGCCGTCGCAATGACCAGCGAGGCCTTGCTCGGGCTCATGGCCGTGGCCATCATGTTCGAGTAGGTGCCGCCGCCCGGCAGCGGGTGCGCCGCGCTCGCCAGGGGCTGACCGTTGCCGCCGACGAAGCTCGTGCTCGTCGCCCGCACCAGCATCAGGGTCGCGTCGAAGTCCGCCAGCTTCCAGAGGCTGCGGTTGTTGCGCTTCGCGGCCATGATGACCTTGTCGTACTTCATGTCCTCCAGCGCCTCGTCCGAGACGATCATCCGCTGGCCGTACGTGCGGGCGTTGAAGCGGGTGAGCGGGCCCTCGTAGATGGTGCCGATCGGGATCGACTCCCCCTCGGGCTTTTCGCCGGCCATGCCGCTGCCGGCGACCTCGTAATACTCGATGTAGTTGTCGCTCATCGGCTTGACGTTGAGCCACTTCGGGAAGACTGCTTTGGAGCCTTCGGACCCGTGCTCGTCGGTGTCGATGTCCTCGAGGGTTTCCTTGAGGGCGAGCGCTGCCGTGCTGGTAAAAATTTCGGACATTACGCCTCCAGATTCGCGAGGGCGGGCTGCTCATCGTTCGCGGTCGTGTCGCCGACGCTGGTCGGGAAGAACTGCTGCTCGTTGAACATCACCTGCACGGCGACGTACTCGAGCGAGGCGTCGCGGGCGTCGAAGTCCTTCGACAGGCCCACGATGCGCAGCTGGTTGACCTCCGCGCCCTCGCTGATGTCGCCCGTGTCGAGCAGGGGATTGGCTTTCGGGGCGCCGATGCCGCTCGTCAGCACGGAGTAGACGAAGTTCGCCGTGGACCCGACCACCGCCTGCCACTCGGCTTTCGTGTCGAGCCCCGCGCCGCCCGCGGCGTCGCAGTCGACCTCGAAGATGTTCCCGTGTACCGGGATGACCTGGCAGAGGGTCTGCTGGTCGTCGCCCGTGTAGGTCGTGCCGCTCGGATAGAAGCCGCTCGGCCGCTGCGCGCCGGTGATGCGCACGCGGGGGAAGCCGGCGACGATGCCGAACACGCGGTCGTCGATGTCGCCGCCTACTGCCGACTGGCCCGGCTGCGCGAGCCGCAGCGTGCCGTCGTTGAGCAGCTGCACGGGGTCGCCGACGTTCAGGTTGCACGCCGTGCCGCCCGAGCCGTCGGCGCCGGTATTCGGCGCGTACGCCGATGCGATCGGGTAGGTGAAAATCTGCGGCGTGTCAGTGCCGCTGATGCTCCGCGCGAAGCGGAAGCCGTATTTGCGGGGGTTTGCCATTCAGTGCCTCGCGGTCAAAACTGCCAACGCTTCCGATCGTCCTGGTCGGTGCGAACAGACGTGATGCCGCGGAAGGCCCGGCGCTCCTCTTCCGAGAGCGGGTCGACCTCGCGGTTACGGATGGTGTCCTCGACGCGGTCCGCGGCCGCCCACCCCTTCTCGTTGATCTCGCGCTTGCGGCTGAGCGGTGCCTCCATCAGCACCATGCCGTGAGCCTTGATCGGGTCCCCCTGCTTGTATTCCTGGTAGCCGATGGTGGGGCGGGCTTCGCTCGGGTCGTACTGAGCGATCTTGTAGCCGAGGGCGAGGTAGTGCCCGACGTTGATGGTCGGGTCGTTGACCTCCGACACCCAGACGTAGTGTTTCTCGGGGTCGCTCTGGTCGATGAAGCCGCGGTTCGCGGTCTGCTCTACAGGCCTCGGTGGCGGGTCCTCTCGCTTGAGAGCTCGCCTACTCGTCTCGACTTCCGGCACGCACGTCTCCGCTGCCCCACTGGTGCAGACGGGCAGCCCGTGGGGGGGCTCGCCGCCGAGAGTCCGACGACGATCAAGGAAGCATGCGCCCGGATGTCAGGCAACTGTCAGGCATTGCCGTACCGTGTGATCGCCCACCGGCTCACCCCGAGGCGGCTCGCGATCGCGCGGTACGAGACGCCTTCGGCGGTGAGGCGACGGATGGCGGAGGCGGTCTCCGGGGAGATGCTGCGGCGCCTGCCGCCGACCTTCCTTGCGAGCCGCATGTGCGCGGGATTGCAGCAGTCCTTTCGCCCGCAGCGGTGGGCGACGAGCCACCCCGACGGCACGGGCCCGACGAGGTAGATCCACGCGGCGCGGTGCGCGGTCGTGTGCAGGTCCTCCTCGTTGGGCTTCCAATCGCCGTAGCCCCCCGGGGTCTTGCACGCGAGCCAGGGCCAGCACTCGTCGGGGCCGAGGCGCCGGACCTTCTGCCAGAACCGCCTTAGAGCACTTTCTGCGCGCGTAGCTTCTTCCCGGGGCCGTTGACCCATTTCTTGATCGCCTCCGCTTCGGGCAGGTCGCTGTAACGGGCGACCGCCATCCTTCGCAGCTCCGGCGTGAGCGTGATGCCGGCGCCCTTGTTGCCGCCCCCGCCGCCCGTGCCGCTCGCCGGTAGCCCGCTGAGCTTGGCCTTCTCGCTCGCCGAGGGCGCCCGCTTGCCCCCGAGCTTGAACGTGGTCAACGTGTCGTTCATGACCTCGTCGACCAGGTCGTTGGTGACCGCGTCGCCGAGCGCCTTGCGCCGCTCGAACGTCGCCTTCGCGTAGGCGAACGCCCGCTCGTTGCTGTAGACCTCCGGGTACTTGCTTTCCCAGGTCTGCCGCACCTGCGCCTGCTGCAGGGCGGGCACCCGCTGGTCGAGCTCGGCCCGGGTCACGACGCGGGCCTTGGCGAGCTCGATCGCGCGCGCCTCCCGCTCGTAGTATTTCTGCCGTTCGGCGTTCCACGTGCCCGCCTTGATCTCGGCCTGCGCGGCAGCGTAGGCGTTGCTCTGCCGCTCGTAGATCGCGTCGAGCTCCTTCTGGTAGGGGTCGGCGGCGGGCTGCGCCGGGGCCTGGCGCTGCGAAGAAGCGGCGAGGAAGCCCTTCATCCGCTCCATCTCCGACTTCATGCCGCTGAGCTCGTCGCGCAGCGCCTTGGCTTCCTCCTTGCTCTGCTTGCCGTCAGCGAGCAGCTGCTGGATGCGCGCCTGGCGCTTCTGCTTGCGCGTGATGCGCTCTTCGGGGCTCGCGTCGGGCGAGTCTTCGGCGAGTAGGTCTTCCGCCTCCTTCGGCTGCTCCGCCTCGTCATCCGAGAAGGGGACCGCCGTGGCGTTGTCCTTGTCCCCCTGCATGTAGTCACTCATGATCTGATCCTTTGGCCTTCTGCCGCGTCTTGGAACTTCTGCAAAGCGCTCGCGGCGGCGTCGATGAGCAGCGGAGCGTCCCCATCAAATGGGCCGTGGATGCTGTCCGCCCACAAGGTGACGAGCCAGTGCGTCCGGCTGTTTGGCGCGTAATCGACGGCGACCCTCCGGGACTTCGGGTCCTCGTGCGCCCACTGGACGAGGTAGGCGAGGGTCTTGTCCGGTTCCTCGGGCCCCATCACCAAGCGTCCTGCACGTAGACGGATTGCTTCTTTCGCGCGATCCAATCCCCGTTGTCGTTGACCGCCACCTGGTGCTGGTAGCCGCTGGCGTCGCCGACCTCGACCACGCGGCGCTCCCCGGCGCGGATCTGCTCGGCGAGCGTCTCGCTGCCGGCCAGGTCCGCCTCTCGCATCACCAGGAAGAACATCGGGCGCCCGAGGATCTCCTCGCACCGGCGCGCGAAGGGCACGTTCTTGTTGGTCGTCACGATGTGCCCGAGCTCGATGCCGTGCGACATGAGACGGTCGGCGGCCGTGAGCCCCGCGCTGATGAGCACGCCGCGGTGGCCTTCCTGCATGTCCTTCAGCTTGGTCAGCTTCGGGCGATGGAGCAGCGTGCCCGGCACCTTGTCGTCGTCATCGTAGGGGTCGATGGGGAAAACGAAGATGCGGTCGAAGACGGCCTGTGACTTGAAAAAGCCATCCGGGATGCCGTACTTGAGCCGCTGCGCCTCGAGCAGCGCGGGCAGGCGCAAGGCGCCCGGCGGGCTCATGCGCTCCCGGATGAGCTTGGTTCGCTTCTCGGCGTCGAGCAGCTCGTGGTCGATGAGCGGGACGGCGGCGCGCTCGGCTCGCTCTTTGTCCGCCCACGAGGTCGTCTTCTCCGGTTCCTTGAAGTCCGGGAAGCTGTAGATGGGGCTCGTCATTTGAGATGGTCCTGGATGAATTGGCCGGGGTCCTGCTTCAGCACCTTGAGCGCGGCGACGAGCCGCAGCATCAGGTCCGCCTCACAGGCGCGGGCTTTGATGTCGTACAGGTGACTCGGGGCGGTGGCGGCCGCCCCGAGGATGATCGCTTGCTGCATGCGCTCCGCGCGCACGCGGTAGAGGTATTGTTCGAACAGGTCGAGCTCGTGCACGGGCTCAGGCTGCCCTCGGGGGTTGCGGGCCCGGACGGGGCCCTGGTGGGGGTCCAGGCGGCGCCTTCGGCGGCCCGCCGTTGTCGTTGCCTGGCGGAGGCCCGCCGGGGCCGGGCGGCGGCGCTCCGGGCGGCGGCATCGGGGGGCTCGTCGGGACACCGAACATCTGCGGCGGCTGCGGCGCCTGCCCGAGCAGCCCGATCAGGTCGAAGCGGTTGCGCGCTTCGAGGCTCTTGCTGATGACCGCGTGCTTGAACGCGAAGTTGCCGGCGAGCTCTTGCACCGCGTTGGGCATCTGCACGAGCGCGTCGGCCTCGCTGATGCGCTGGCTCGTGCTCGTGAACTTCAGGTCCGCGCTGATCTCGACGTCGTAGGGCCGATCGTACAGCTCGCGCCCGACGCTGAACTGCTGCATGCCCATGGGGCCGAGCGCGGGGTCGTGGTTCAGGACGCTAAACCACTCGACGTCGGGCATGAAGATCGCGTTCAGCAGGGCGTTGTTCTGCAGAATGACGGTGACGAAATCGGCGTACTTGCCCGTCGGGACGCTCAGCATCTTGGTCGCCTGCTCGATGCGGGCGCTGATGCCTTGGGCCGTCTCGCCGCTCTTGCCGCTCTCGCCGCTGAGCACCTCGGGCGTGTTCGTGACCGTGTTGCCGAAGCGGACCAGCATCTCGACCAGCTGGATCAGCTGCGGGTTGGCCTCGCCGAAATCGAGCGGGACGATGTCCTTCGCGAGGTCGGTGGCGCCCTCGACCTTGTGCACCTTGCCCGGCGCCAGCGTGAGCTTCTCCGGAAAGCGCAGGTCGCCCTTGATCAGCAGGTTCTTGAAGTTGCCGAGCGTGCCCTGGTCGATGAACATCGATAGGGCGATGTTCGCCGCCTTGTTCTGCGCGGCGTGGATCTGCCCCGTGCCGAGCCCGAGGATGCCCTGGATCGGCTCGATGTTGACGCCGTGGGCGAACATCCGGATCGGCGTCGTCTCCGGGGGCTTGGGCTGCGCGTTGGGGTCGCCCTGCATCCACTCGGGCATCTTCGGCTCGGGCGGGGGCGGCATCTCCTCGATGGAGCGCGCCATGATGACCGCCTGGCTCGCGCTCTCATCGGGGGGCAGCTCGGTCGCGAACTGCATCATCTCCCCCACCGTCTGCTCGCGTTCCTGCATGAACGCCTGCAGCTCTTGCACCTGCTGCTGGTATTGCCGCAGCTGCTGCATCTCGTACTCGTAGCGGCGCTTGTCGTAGGGGTCGACGCGCTCGTGGATGCTCAGACTCAGGATCGCCTTCGTCTGCTTGTCGATCATGACCTGGCAGTAGCGGTCGCGCGGCTCCGGCTCCTCCTCCTCCCCCTCCTCGATGGGCTGCTCGGCGCCTTCGTCATCGGAGAAGGGCACCTCTTCGCCGTCCGCGCCCTCCTCGCCCGTGTCGTCCGCCGCCATGGGGGGCGGCCGCGGCCTGGCCGGCGGTGGCAGCTCTAGCCAGCCCTCGTATTGGATGATCTGATACTGCCCATCCTTGTATGCCGACGAGTCGACGCCGAGGCTCTTGTCGACCGCCTCGCGCAGCACCTGCTCGGTCTCCGGGTCGCCCCACGGCGGCGGCATGCGCTTGAGCACGCTCTCGACGTCTTCCCACGAGCCTTTCATCTTCTTGAGCTCGTGCGCGTCCATGTGCAGGATCTTCGCGACCCAGGACACATCCGAGTAGTCCGGCATGGTCGAGACGTGCGCGTTGGCACACTGGAACTCGTTCGCCGTCAGGATCTCGTGCCGGTTGCACCGGCGCTGCGCATCCCAGTAGCTGTGACACGTCACGTCGCCGAACAGGTCGAAGATGAGCAGGCCGCGGTGGCCGATCTGACGCTTGAAGTCGAGGATGCGCTTACGGATCTGCCAGTTGCCGTGCTGCGATAGCAGCTTGGCCACCCTCTCATCATCGGGGCCGATGGGGGTGACGCCGAACACGTTCGTCCAGTTGCCAAAGAGCTCGTAGGCCTGGCGGAACACCATCCGGATCGTGTTCTCCATCAGGATCGGGACGTGCGCATTGCTCATGTGCTCGAAGGGCGGCCCCTTCGCGTCGAGCGTGCCGCTGAACAGGTTCCAAATGTCGGCCATGTTCTTGCGGAACTTGCTCGTCGCCTCCCACGAGGCATCGAAGTCGCCCATGCACTTTTCGGCGATCGACTTGAGCAGCGCGCGCCCCTCGGGGTGCTTCTTGAACTCGGTGGCGAGGTTGAGCGCCTCCTCGTCATAGGTGAAGGGCTCGACGCCGGGGCTCCGCTCCGATTCTGGCTCGGCCTCGTCTTCGGGCAGATCCACCCGGGTTTCTTCTTTACGCGGCATGGACGTGCCTCCATTTCGTGCGACGGACCACCGCACTGATGGCCGTCTGAGTTACGCCGAAGCGGCGGGCTAGGCCCTCTTGCGACCATTCGCCGGTGCCGTACGCCTGGCGGATTTCTTGTACCTTCGCGTCGTCCAGCTTGGCCGCCGCGTTCCCGGTCCCCTTTGGCGAGTAGCGCCCCTTCGCCAAGCAATCCCGGAAGTTGTCCGCGGGCGAGCCGATGAATAGATGCTCTGGACGCACGCAGGCGGGGGTGTCGCAGCGATGGCAGACCAGCGCCGCCCCCGGAGCGGCGCCGGTCGCTAGCTGCCAGGCTACGCGGTGCGCGCGCAGCGAACGCCCTCGCACCTTGAACAGGCCATAGCCATCCCAGTCTTTCGACTTGGCGACCCATAGCCAGCAACCGGGGCCCCTCTCCACTTTGCTCCAGAAGCGTCGAATGTCGTCGCTTGTCATCCTGTCCCGTATCCAAAGCCGCTCGCCGAAGGCAGCGCGGGCTCGTCATTGTCGTTCTCGGCGCGGTCGAACTCGTGCAGATCCATCACTATCGAGCCGCGCCCGCGGCTGGCCCGCGCGGCGGCATAGGCGTGCATGTCGAACCAGTGCTTGAGCGGGCTCTTCTTGTCCGGTACGGTCGAGTCGTTCTCATCGACGCCAATCGAGGCGAACATCTCTTGGCTCTTGCGGCAGCCTTCGAAGATGACGAGCCCCGGCTGCTTGTTGCGGTCGTAGTCGCGCAGGCGCTCGGTGATGCGCTCGGCGTTGCGCGCGATGCTCGCCTTGTCGGCGGGCTGCCAATAGACGCCCTCGCCCGCGAACACGGCAGCCTTGCTCTTGCCCGAGTCGCCGCGCTCTTCCCAGAGCTGCGTGTCGGCGACGCCCGTTAGCCGGCTCTTGCGCTGGCGGCTATTCCAGAACCCGAACTTCTTTTCGATCTCGATGACGCGCCGGGCGACCTCGATGTCCCGCATCAGCTTGAAGTTGAACTCGTAGAACTGATACAGGTTGTCGTCGGGGTCCATGGCGAACCAGCCAATGGTGCCGGGCGCCTTGTAGCCCCAATCCATCGCGCGGAACTTGGGCCAGTCGCGCGGGATTTTGAACGGCGGGATGACGTGCACCCCGGGGTTGTAATCGTCCTCGAAGAAGCCGCCCTCGACGCTATCCCAGTCGCCGTAGAGGTAACGGGCGCGCATGTGCGCGGGCTTGCTGAGCAAGCGGATCTTGTACTGCCGGACGAAGTCCTTGTCGGGGTTGTCCTCCAGCCTCGCCGGCAGAAACAGGCGCGTGCGGTAGTGGAGCTCGCCCGTCTCCGGATCGGGCACCTTCACGCGCAGCATGACGTGGCCGGGGCGGTGCGGGCTGACGAAACGCTCCTTCAGCCAGCCCGGGGCGGGGTTGCTCATCGCGCGGGTGCGCAAGAGGTAGCGCAGCACCGGATCGGCGGTGCGCACGCGCCCGTCGAGCTCCTCGTACTGAAATTCTTCGAACTGGTAGGCCTCGTCGAAGCCGAGATGCGTGTACTGCTTGGAAAGGTAGTCCTGGTGGCTGTTTCGCTCTCTGCAGTGGCCGAATGTGAACTTGTAGCCGCTCGTGAACGTCCAGGCGTGCCGTTCCTTGCTGTAGATCGCGCCGGGGTCGAATTTCGGGAACATGCGCTCTGCGCGGTCGATGTTTTCGAGCAGTTGCGGCATCGACCGCCGCAAATGCAGCGCGTGCCCCTCGCTCTCGCCCGGACGGATGCGATGTTGCCGGCAGAGGTCCGCCAGCCACGGCGGCAGCTGGTCTAGGAGCTGCCCGGTGGCGCGAGCGTGCTCGACGACGGCCTGGCTCACGAGGGGATCCCACATGAGCGCCAGGCTCTTGCCCGGACCCGCCGAGCCGCCCCCCATGCACTCGTCGGCGGTCGCCTGGTGAAAGCGCATCGCCCATGGGGAGGGCTCGTAGATGGATCGGTCAGCGTACAAGCGCGGCGCCCTTAGCTAGGTGCCCTCGGAAAGGTCCAGCGCGATCGCGTCTCGTTCCGAGAGGTAGGCGAGGACGGCCATGACGAGCCCGGGGTCGTAGGGGTCGTCGGACATGCTCACCCGTTCCCAGAACTTCAGCGGCTCGTGCCGCTCGAGCGATCGCAGGACGCGGTCGGCGTACAGGGCGACGGTCAGCTTCTCCTCGGCGCGGAGGGGCGCCGGGGGCGGGTCAGCATCGACCCAGACCTCCCGGCGCCCCGCGACCCGCTTTTCCCCGCGGTCCTGGTAGGCGATCCGAGCGCTGCCCTGCTCGTCGAGCTCGACGACGCCCCGCTGGCCGTCGTCCAGGCGGACCATGGCGCGCCCGACCTTCAGGCCCGCCACTGGTCCCCTTTGATGCCGTTGCGGGTGGCGAACCTCACCCAGGCGGCAAGCAGCGCGTCACTGATCACCTGCTCAGCGGCCCGCTTCTCGTCGCGGGCCATCCGGGCGACGCGCTCGGCGAGCTCGGGGGTGAGGGTGACGGTCACCCGGGATCGTTAGCTGCGCATCCGTCACCGGTCAAGCGTTCAGTATTGCCAGCCCCCACGGCGCCCGATAGAGGCCCCCCGTGGCGACGAGGCGGGCGACACGGGAAATCCCGGAGGGGTGCGAGCTGCGGGGGCACCGGGTGCGGCTGTACCCGCTACGCGAGCAGGTCGAGCGGCTGCTGGAAATGCAGGCGGAGATGCGGCGGGCGTGGAACCTGCTCGCCGGGTGGCGCCGCGCGCACCTAGACGCCTGCGTTGCCCGCGCCGAGCTCGACGGGGTGGTCGGCCCCGAGCCGCCGAGGCCCGAGAAAACCCGCAGGGAGGACGAGTCGCCCGAGAACGGGGCGGCGTGGGATGAGTACGTGCGCGCGCTCGGCGAGCGGCGAAAAGCCGGGCTCGAGTACGCGATCAAAAACGTCGCCGGCTACGGCTTCATGCGGCTAGGGGTCAACGCCTGGGATTATGGCGCCTTGCGCCAATTCGCCAATCAGCGCGGCGAAGAGACCTTCGAGAGCGTGTGCTCGGCGCATCAATACCAGGCGCTGATCAAGAACTTCACGCGCGCCAAGCGCCCGCGCCCGCGTCGCCCGCAGGACGCGATGCCGCTGCAGGTGCTCAGCGGCGACTGCTACGTGAAGGGCGGCCCGCCCGAGGAGCCCAACGGACGCCGGGGCAAGCGCGCCAACGTCACGATCGCTTTCGCCGGCATGAAGCTCCGCGCGTGGGAACACCGCGATCCGGGCGGCGTCGTCATCCAAGGCGTTGCGATCAGTAAAGAGACCGACGGCTGGTATGCCGCCGTGCGTGCGATCGTGCCCAAGCGCGGAGTGTCGCAGTGGACGCGGGATGAGGCGGTGGGCGTCGCGCTCGGGCTCGACGTGCTGTGCGCGACGAGCACGGGCAAGCTCTTCCGCAACGTCCGCCGCGCCGAGACGACCGAGACGGTCGCGATGATGCAGAAGAACGAGGCCGAGGACGGCGACGAGAAGGCCAGTTATTGGCTCTATCCAGACGGCAGCAAGATCAAGATATCGCGGCAGAGCGAGCGACTGCAAACGCAGCTCAGCCGGCGCGTGAAGGATCTGGTCAACGGCGAGATATTCCGTTACCTCTGTCAATTCCGTTACGTCTTCGTCGCTCCCGACGAGGGCGAATCTTTGAAAAAGATGGCGCAGGGCCCGCAAACGCGGCTCACCCCGAAGAACCGGGGCGGCTACATCTCGGCGATGGGGCTGTTGCACGACAAGATCCAAAGCCTCGGCCCCGAGCGCATGCGAGCGGTGAGGTGGCCCGACGTCTCGCGCACCTGCTCGCGGTGCGGTGAAATCAACGCCAAGTCATGGGCTTGGCGCGAGTCGCCCAACGGCCAATGCCGCGCGTGCGGCTACGTCGAGCACCGGCGGGTCAACACCGCTCGCAATGTGCTCGCGAAGGGCTTGGAAATGCTGGAGGCCGAGGGGATCTCTTTGCCACGGGGGCACAGCCCCGGAGAACTGTGACTCAGTCGACAAGCTATCGATACATTCGTGGTAATGCTTGTTTCCAACGGGGGCACAGCCCCGGAGAACTGTGACTGCTCGATTGCGGCGGCAGCCGCCGGCCCCTTCGAGGTTTCCAACGGGGGCACAGCCCCGGAGAACTGTGACAGCCTGCCATACTCGGTCGCCCGAATGTGCCCGCTCGTTTCCAACGGGGGCACAGCCCCGGAGAACTGTGACTTGAGACGGGACTCCAGCACCTCGCTGCGCATGCGGGGCGCGCCCCGCTAGAAGCGCGACGCTGACGCCGTAGACTATTCGAGGTCGCGGACCTCGTAGACGACCTCCCCGGGGTGTTCGGCGGTGGTCGGGGGCGGCAGGGCGATTTTCACGTTGATGTTGTTCTGCGTGAGCTTGCCGGCGTTGAAGCGGCGGGCGCGCAGGATGCCGGCCTGCACGAAAGCGGCCAATTTCGTCGCATTGGGGGCGATCGACTGCGGCAGCCACCCGGATTTGGCGACCTGGAGGCGCTGTTTGGCGCCTTCTTCGCCGTAGCGCTGGATCCAGTCGGCGGGGGGCTCGGTTTGGTTGGGCTCGACCTCGTGGAAGCTCAAAACGGCCTCCAAAATGCCGCTTGCCCGCTCGAAAACCTGATTTTCGAGCTCCTCGAGGCGCGCGAGGCGGGCCTCCTTCAGCTTCGGGTCGCGGTGCTCCTGGCTTAGCTCGATTGCCGTGGGCATGATGTCATCATGGCACGCCAGCCGGACAGAGACGAGCACGCGGAGCGCCTGATGGTGCCGCAGGAGGCGCGGACGCGGGTGATCCGCCGGGTTTACCTGGACGAACTGTCAGCATTTCTGAACTACCCGAAGCCGGCGCTGAAGCGGCGGGCGCGGGCGAGCGGGCACCTGCACGAGGGATTCACGAGGAGCTGGAAGTACGCGGGGGGCCAGGACCGGCGGCGGGTGCAGTGGGTGAGCGAATACGCCGCGATGGTGTTGATCACCTGGGCGCGTGCTCAGCAAGAGCAGTGGTCCCGTCGCGGCAAGGGGTGCTTTCATAAGCGCCGGGAGAGGCGCCTGGCCCAAAAGTCCCCGAAAGCACGCCCGACAGTTACCGGTCAACCCTGAACATGCGTTTTGCCGTTGCATTCTCTTGGGCCGACACAGAAGATGAGGCCCTAGAGGCGCAGACGCCAGCAGGCGAGTAAAGGCCGAAGCAGTCGTAGGAAACCCCGGCGGTGTGTATTCACTTTCCGGATCGGGTCTGATAGACGCCGATGCATGAGTGAGGGTGAGGCGGGGCCGATCGAGCTGTTCATCCACTGTCTGGCGTGCGCGCAGCGCGGCCAGACGGAGCGTCTCGACGTCGGGCTGACGTCGAGCGGGCTCCGCGTCGACTGTAAGAAGCACGGGCTCGTCGGGGCTTTCACGCCCGCGAAGCTGGCCGACCTGCTCGCGCGCCGGCCTGGCTGCGACTGCTGCCCGGGGGGCAAGCATGTCAGCTGAGCCCCGTTGCAAGTGGCAGAGCGCGCCGATCTGCGTGCGCTGCTGGACGAAGCTGAAGGGGGTGACAACCCCGGCGCGGGTTGTGGACGCCGAGAGCGAGGAATGCGCGCTCTGCCTCGACTGGACCGAAGAGCTACCGGGGATCTTCGTGCGCTTGTTCCTACCGGTGGCGAGGTCGAGGGATGGCGAAGAAGAAGCCGAAGGGAGCTGAGACGCCGGAGGCGCAGAGCGAGCGCTTGCGCAAGTTCGTGCTCGACTACTGCGACGGCAGGATTTTTACCGACCTGGAGTGCGGCAGTCCGCGGGAGGTCGGGCAGCACTTCATGGTGCTAGCGCTCGGGGGCGCGTCGATGCTGCCGAAGGACGCAGGGCGCGTCTACGAGCACATGAGCCAAGCGGCGCCGATGGCCATCAACGGCAAGCCCGTGTTCTTCTCGTGCCGCTACCTGAGCCAAGACGAATGGGATCGGGTCAAGCACGCGATCGTGGCGGAGCTCGAGCGGCGCAAGGGTATCGAGGTATGAGCTACTCGCGGCAGGCGCGACGCGAGGATCGCCGGCAGGCGTGGCGGTACGAGCTCGTCGAGCTGCTGCGCTTCCGCGTGATGATGCTCGAAGGCAAGGACCTGCAGACGTGCCCGCGCTGCCAGGATCTCGAAGAGGAGCTGCTGGAGCGCGAGCAGCAAATCGCCGAGCTGCGCGCCGAGCTGCGCAAGTACGAGCCGAGCGACGGGGTGATGTTCAAGCTGCGGTCGCTAGAGGACGCGCTGGCGGCGAGCGAGGCGTTTAGCGACCGCCTGAGCGAGCAGCACGCCGAGGAGATGGTCAAGCTCAGTATCGCCGAGGCCCAGGCGCGCAAGAGCATCGAGGATTTGGAGCAGCGCATCGACAAGGCCGTCACGTGGCTCGTGAGCGTGGATCCGAATCATCCGGCGAGCATCATCGCTCATCGCGCACGGCTCGCGCTCGATGTGCTGAGGCCCAAGCCATGACCCGCACAGCGCTGTGGCTGGTGCTGGCCTCGGCGGACAAGCGTCCGCGCCTGGCCACCATCCTAGCCGAGGTGCGCCCCGCCCCGCCCGCGGCGGAGAAGCTGCTGGCCAAGCCTGGCATCAATCCGAACCGACAGCGCAAAGGCAAGAGCGGAGAGATCCCGAGATGACACCAGAACAAGTCAACGCGGCGTGCGAGGCGTTCAGCGCCAAGCTCGATCGGGCCCACAAGGTCGGCAAGGCCTGTCAGTGGCTCACGCTCTCGGCGACGGCGGGGCTGGCGGCCTCCAGCTTCGATCACTTCCTGCGCGGGGCCGAGCACGGCCTGTGGTTGACGGCGCTATTCGGTCTGAGCACGATCGGCCTCGTCGGCCACGCCTACTGCGTCCACTGGATGGAGGGCGCGCTAGAGAGGTGGGCAGCGTTCATGGAGGAGCACCTCGGGCCTCCGCCGCCGGAGATTGCGGCGCTGCTGAAGGAGAAGGGGAAGAGGGGGAGCCGGCGATGAGCGAAGAGCTCCTCGTGCGGGTCGTGGCGCCGCACTTCGTGGCGGGGCTCGGCGTGCGCGATGGGGTGTGCGTGTGGGCCGCGCCCATCCTGCGCTGGGCGGTGGGCAAGTCCGCCGATGAGCTGCGGGCCTACTTTGCGCGCAAGGGCTGGCGAGCGAGCCTGCTCCGTTAGCGTTGTGAGATTTTTGTAACGGAGGGGCTAAGTCGGCCCGTGGGGTCCCGGGCTGGGATGTGCGATGGGTAGGATGGAGGGGGCCCTGCCACGGCCCCTGACTCGACCCCATGGGGTACCCGGGGCGCCGGCCCGCGGCGCCCGTTCAGTGCCGCCCGTTCAGTGTCGCCTGCGCAGCTGCAGCTCTGTTCAGTGCCGCCCGTTCACCTGCGCAGCCGCACAGTGCCGGCATGTTCAGTGTCAGACGCACAGCTGCACACCTGAGCGCTGAACATCCTACACTGCGCACCCGGCTCCTGGGTTCCGAAGCGGAACAGTGGGGGACGCAGCCCCCAGGCCGCCCTTCTCGGCACGCCTCCCGCTTGTTCAGTGTGCCTCACAGCAACACTCTGCCAGCCGACCTTGCGGCCGTTGCCGTTTCCGCTTGACAAGCGCCGATTCCCTTTCCGGCACAGGGACGCAAAGCGAGCCCGGCCAGCGAGTAGGCGTTGACAGCCGCCGATTCCCTTAACGGCACAGGCACGTCCCAAAGCGGGAAAGCGACGCGAGCTGGCGCTTTCGGCTTGACGTCCGCTCATTCCCACAATGGGGCAGCGGGGGCTCGCGAGCTGCAGCGCCCCCTATCTAAAGGCCTTGCCGGCGCGGTGTTCCGTTTTGGCGATGAAAACGCACGCTGCCTGTCGATTGTCCCCAAAAGGGTTACGGGCGTAGCTATATTCAAGGTCCCCACTCACTCACTCACTCACCGGAGACAACCCCATGCCTGACCTCACCCTCGAGCTTGCCACCATCGTGGCCGACCTGGCGTCCTATGACGCCCACAAAGACCCGACCGCCACGACCGAACCGGCGGGAATCACCGCCCGGCGCAACCGGGCCACCGAGATCGTCTGGTTGCTGACCCGCTAACGACCGGACCAGGGGGCGCCTGCTAGGCGCCCTCGAGTCTGGCCGATAGTGGCCCCCAACCAGAAAGAAAACCCCATGCTCACCCTCCTCGCTTGGCTCGCCGCCATTTTCATCGGCACGATCATCCTCGCACACTTCGATTGAGAGGCCGACCAATGAACCCCATCGACCTTGCCACCCTTGCCTGTTTCGCCGGCTCCATCGTGTCGGGCCTTCTGGCGCTCGCCGCCCGCCGTGACTACCGCGCCGCTTGCTCGCGCCTGGACCGGAGCGTGCGGTCATGACCACGCCTCGATATCATTACACTAACGCTTGCTCCCGCTATGGCGCGAGCATGGGGCGCGACGAAACGCGCCGATCCGAGCTTCCAGACGAGCCCACTAAGGTGCGCCTCGAGCGGGTCCGCATCAATTCCCAAGGCTACGACCCGGGTGGCGCGTATTGGGGCACGGGTGAACCGCTTTGGGTCGCTCACAACGCCGATGCGTATGTCGAGCTTTTCACCCGAGCGCCCGACCGCTCCGCCGCTAAGGCTCGCATTGCCGAGCGGTTCCCGCTCGCCCGCTTCTACCGCTAACGAGCGTAGCAGGGCGCCTGCAGTCTGCAGGCGCCCGACTATGCCCGATAGTGGGCCCCCAACCAAGAGAGAGAGAACACCATGCTTGGAGACAAGCTCCCGCGCGCGCGTGTCTGGCACGATATCGGCTCAGACGTCAACTGGTCTGATCATGGCGGATTGTGGGCGCGTCGCATCGATGCGACACGCTACCACGTGATCCGTTTCGAGAATTGCGCCGATTGGGGCGACGGCGCGAGCGGGTACCATTGCGACCTGCAGGAAGTCACGCTGGACGCGCCGGCGGACCAGCTGCAGGGCGCCCTCTCATATGTCGGGCTCGACCCGAGCGAGCTAGCGACCTTCCACGCCCACCATAGGGCACTCGCGATCGTGCAAGCGCTGTCCAGCTACGGGGCTTATGCGCCGCTTTGGCAATCCGGCGGAAAGAACGCGCACGCGCTCTTGCGTGCCGCCAAGAGCGAGTCGCGCTCGCTCGAGCAGGATGCCGCCGAGTATCAGGCGCGCATGGAGCGCCCCGTCAATCGGATCGGATCCACGGCTCGCGAGTATCAGGCCGGGGACACGAGTAGCGCGATCCTGCGAGGGCTTGCTGCTGGCGACCCGGCCGCCGATATCATGGCGCGCATGGGGATGCTGCAGGTCGTCAAGGTCGGCTGACGAGCGAGCCAGCGGCGCCTGGCAGGTACCAGGCGCCGCGAGCTTGCCCGATAGTGGGCCCCAACCAAGAGAGAGAACACCATGCGTTTCGATATGACGTATGCCGTGCTGACAGAAGATAGCGTGGCCGAGGGCGACGCTGCGGAACAGGGCTGGGTTGATCCTGATACCGAGGCTGGCACTGAGGATCGGCCGGCGCGCGGCTGGCGACCTGCAGCCGCGATCGCGTTCCTGCTCGAGCATAGCGCGACCGTGGAAACATGCTGGACGCCGGACAATAGCCGGCGCGGTATGAGCCTTTACGGCAACGGCCCATACCACGAGGGCGAGGACCCGCTGGAAACGGACTATTGCCTCCACGTCAAGGCCTCGCGTCGCGAGCTAGAGCGGCTCGCGAGGCGCCTCGCGACTCAGCACGGCGTCTATTTCGCCAATATCCCGCGCCTGCGACGCGCGCGGCGTTACCGCTAACGACCGGGACAGCAGGGCGCGCTACGCGCCCTGCAACCCTGGCCGATAGTGGCCCCCAAACAGAAAGAAACCCCATGTCCACCGATACCCGATCTATGGCCGATCTCGCCAATGAGGCGATCCGCGTGCAAGACGCGTGCAACCTGTCCGGAGTTGTTCTGGGCTTTGGCCGCGCGGTTTGCCGTCTACGCGCGCTGCTCGAGGCGGAGGGGCGTGGCTCCACCGAGGACGTCAACACGCATCCGATATGCGTCCTATGGGCGGACAAGATCGCCGATCTAGCGCGCCTGCCTTGGGAGCGCCGCGGTAGCGACCGCTTTAGCGCTGCCTGGTCCGACGTCCACGATCTAGCGGCCGCGCCGGCCAGCAAGGCCGGGTGAGCCAATGCGCGCGCTGAAAGCTTCAGAGGTCACGTTCACGGTCGCGACCGAGCCGGAGGACACGCCCGTGCGCGGCAACCTCTGCGCGACAGACGACCCCGATATCGATCGAGCAGCCGAGGATGCGGTCCTCGCTCGCCTCGAGCGGGGCGATAGCGACGCATGGTGCGGCGTCATCGTGACGGCCCATTGGGGCGGCTACCAGGGCACTGACTCTCTATGGTGTTGCAGCCTGGACGACACCTACACGGCCGCCATGGTCGCCGAAGCGCACGGGATGCACAAGGAGGCGCTCGCTGACCTGAACGCGAAGCTGGCCGCGCTGGACGCGAGCCTCGCACCACTGCGCGACTGACGTTCCGCCAGACGCTGTCAGATCCACGGGTCTGACAGCGTCTAGCGGGCAATCAGGCCCGATCTAGCGGGGGCACGGCCCCCGCCCAACAACGCCGGCACGGCCGGCAGAAGGAAGCCATCATGGCCGATCATACCATCACGATCCATTTGTCCGACGCTGCCCAGCGCGCGGCGCTCCTTAGCGGCCTGCCCGCCCCGTGCGCTGCGGCAGTGCAGACCTATCCCGTCCCGACCGCGCTCCTGCCGGCGCTGCTCGACCTGCCGTGGACCAGGGTCGACAAAGACGGGCGCGCGACCTGCGTCGTCCCGACGCGGATCTACTATTCGCAGGGTGCGGCCGAGGCGCCCCCGGGCTCGCCGTTCGACGCGCGCGCCGAGTTGTCCTACACGCGGAGTTACGGCGGGGTCGATGGCGACGCTAGCACGCGTCCGCCGGACCCGGCCGCCGCTATCGATTTCGCGCGAGCCAAGCTCGAGGCATACGCCGCCGCTGTCGAGGAGAGCCGCGTCGAGCATGCCGCGCGGCGGGCCTCCATCGCGGCCGACGCCGCCGCGAAGGCGGAGGAGGACGCGGCTCGCCTCGAGCGCATGGAGCCGGTCCTGGCCGCGTGGGAACAGGATCACCTGGCCGCGCGCGCGGCCGGCGTGACGGGTCGCGATGAAATCCCCGGATTCGAGGGCGGGCACGGCGACGGGTCCTATGTGCCCGACCCGCTACGGTCGCGCCTGTACGCGCTTCGCCTGCTGCTCGCCGAGCAGGACGCCGAGGCGGAGCGCGCCCAGGAGGCGCGTAAGGCGGCCCAGCTGGCGCAATGCGTGGAGCGTTGGGGCGACGAGTCGCAGCGCGCGCGGCTGGCCGAGGGGCTGTTGCCGGACGAGGAGGCGAAGGCCTTGATCCGTGATCACGTGCTGGCCCCGTTGGCGCCGTGCCCCCCGTATCAGCGGATAACGGCCTCGGATATCGGCCACGATGAGGATTGCGGCGATCATAGGCTCGACTGCGCGCGCACCGACGCGGGCGAGCTCACGGCGGAGGAGTATGCACGCCTCGTGGAGATCCGCGTCGGGGCGCGTGAGGCGGAGGCGATCGTGGGCGGGACGCATACCATCACGCTGCGCGAGCACACTTGCACGTGTTGTGGCTGCGACGAGGCGGCCACGCGCCGGGGCGCGCTCGTGCGCGTCGCGTGGGGTGAGCTCGCCGTGTCTCGAGAGTACGCGCTCTAACGACCGGGACAGCGGCCGCCTCCACGCGAGGCGGCCGCGATCCTGGCCGCTAGTGGCCCACACACCGAAAGAGAAGGCGAGGAGACATGGCAGACGGTTACAACGGTTGGACGAATTACGAGACCTGGAACATCAATCTCTGGATTGACAACGAGGAGCCGCTCTATCGCGACAAAATGCGGTTTATCCGTTCCACGGCGCTTACCGCGAAGCGCGTGGAGGCCTACTGCCGCGAGGTCTATCCCGAGGGAACGCCGGACATGGATCCTGGCGACATGGACAAGGTCGATTGGGAAGAGCTGACCGAAGCGTGGGAGAGGGAGTCCGAGTCATGATCCAGCCCCCCCGTTTCGAGCCGGACGAGTTGGACGCCATGTGGCACTGCATCAGCGAGCGGGACGCGGCCAAATGGCCCGCCCTGCGTCGCGCGCTCGACAAGCTGGCGGCATACGCGCGCGCGGGGCGAAGGGCGGCCCGCGCACAAGGTGACCTGCTGAGCGCGCTCGAGCTCCTAGCGAGCGAGCCCGACCCGGGCGAGCGGGCTCGCATGAAGCGCGACCTAGTCGCCCTGCTCAAGGAGCCGCGCAAATGAGCCCCAAGGAAGCGCAAGTGAGGCAGCGCCTGCGATGGATCCAGCCGGTCTGCGAGAGCGACGCCGACGTCGCCATCGGCGACGAGGCCACCATGGACGGCCTGCGGCTGGTCGTGGCTGACTGGTCCCTGTCGCTCACGGAGGATGAGCGCGACGAGTACCCATCGCCGATGTTGTGGTGGGCCGAAGAGATGGGCCTCTAGCCGTCCGCTCGGCGCCGTCACCCCGTGGCGGCGCCTGGCGGGCCACTAGAGGCCCGGGGAAGCAAGAGCCATGAGACGATACCGTATCGGCCAAGACGGGCAGGAAACGCCCGTGTGGGCCAGCCGCGCCAAGCTGGAGGCGCTAGGCAGGCAGGAGGGGCGCGACGCCGCGCGCGATCGGCGCCTGCCGGTCACTATGAGCAACCGGACGCACGATGAAGCCGCATGGGCGGCCTACATTGACGCCCGCGGCGTGCTCGCGTGCCAAGAGACGCGGGCGGAGGCGGAGGCCTGGGTATTTGACCACGTCTACCCGAAATCGAGCGTCACGATCGAGCCCGTGCGGGGGCAATGGTGGGTCGTGCCCCGGGGCCCTACGCGGGGGGATGCGTGACGGGCCTGGCCTCGGTCGTGACGGTCGGGGTGGCCCTGGCCGCCGTCGTGCTCGTCATGCACGCGCTTCGCCTGCTGCCCCTGGCGTGGGCGCTATTCCTGATCTGGCTGCCCCTACACTTCCTGTGCGGTGTGGGCTGATGGCAAGCCCTGCGTGGCTTCTGATGCTGCTAGGCCACGCCCTGCAGTGCGCCGGCGCGTACGACCGTAAACCGAAGGAGGAGGCACCGAGTGAGACCAGCCAACAAGCGCGGCGACGCGCCGACAGCGCGACAGCGCGAGATCCTAGAGACCCTCGCTCGCCTGCATACCGAGCTGCGGAGGCCCCCGACCGTGGGCGACGCGGCGCGGGCCCTCGGGATTAGCCGGGCGGGCGCGCGGCAACAGATCCGGGCGCTCGAAGCCAAGGGGCTGCTGGTGGACGAGCCGGTGCAGGTCCACGGCAATTACCGGCTGACCTTGGCCGCGCGAATGCTGCTCACGGGGGGGTGAGCTCCAAGAGCCCCCGCGGCGGGTATCAGTGCCGCGGGTTATGGTTGTTTGCCGCGGGGGCTCTTGGGTGGCTCATATGTCGTTGTAGCAGTGGACGAGCCGGGACTCGAACCCGGATTCATCGGGGGCTTATTCCCTGTCCTTCCCTTGGACGACCCGCCCTAGTAGCTTCGATCTAGCTCCCCCCCCTAAGTCGGCGCGATCTAGCTCCCTTCCCCGCCGAGCAGGCGGCGCAGCTCAGAGCGTACCCGCACGGCTACGGCCCTGTCCACGACGGCCTGAATGTAGGCCTCGAGCCCGTCCAGCTGGAGGGTAGGCGGCGGGGGCAGGGCCCCGTTTCCGGCGGGTGAGCTGCTCTGCGCGGGCTCGGGCTCCCGCGGCTTGGGCGAGCGCTTGATCGCTGCGGCGTGCACCCGTTTCCAGTTGGCGATGTTGCTCGGGTGCACGCCGAGCTCCCGCGCGATGGCCGCCGCGTTTTCCCCCGCGAGGACGCGCCGCACGGCCGCGATCTGCGTCGCCTTGTCGGTGAATTTGCGTTTCTTCTTAGCGGCCACGGGCGGGGCCTCCAGCTGCAGCGGGGCAGGGTCGGGCGGAGGCGGGGGCGCCTTCGCTAGCTCTTCGGTGTAGTGCGTGCGTATCAGCGCAACCGGCGCCGTGAGCGTCGGTGTCTCGACGCGCCGCCGAGGCGTGGCCGGTGGGGGCGTGGGCGGCGGCGCGCTCTCCCCCGGTTGCTCCACGTATCCGCGATCGGCGCTCGCCGAGGACGGCGGAGGCCTGCGCGGGACGTCTGCTGCGCGCAGCTGCGCGCGCCAGTCTCCCCCCTTCGCTGCGATCTGCTCGCCAAGGGTTGTGAGCGGCTTGGACATTCACGCTTCCCCCTCGGTGTCGTCTTCGTCCTTCTCTGCGCGGGGCAGGTCGAGCGCTCGCTCGAGCAGGTATTGCGCCATCGACAAAGACCATCGCGCATGGCCGAGCGCTTGGGCGGCGCCGCCCATCGAAAAGATTGTCCCCGCCTCGGGCTCCTCCAGGTTCTGGGCAAGCCCCACGACGCCGTCGTGAAGCGTATTGAGCTCCGCCATGCTCGTTGTCAGCCCCTGTACGAGGGTAACGCCTGACAGCTGCGCGGGGCTGAGCCCAGCGGACCGCTCTTCCATTGACGCGATCTGCCTGAGTACCTGCTCTTGCACGGCTGCCGGCAGCTCCCGGGCGCGCGCGCGAAGCTTCTCGAAGACTTCTTCGGGGGTGCAGCCGGTGATGTCCACCTTCAGATCCAAGGTTCTCATGACACCTCCGCCGGCGCTGGCGTTGCTTTGTCGTCCTGCGCGAGGAACACGCCGATCTGCTCCTCTGCCGTCCGGAGGAGCGCCGACGCCGCCCTTGTGTACGCGGCAGCCTGCGCGAGCACGAAGACGTGAGCGCCGCCATCTCCGCGCAGGTCGAGCGCGATGCACGCAGACCGAAGCCCCTTCGGCGTGTCGCTCAGCACGTGAATACTGTTGAGCAGCAGCTCACGCATCGCCTCGCACAGCACCCGCTCGGCGGGCTTCCCTTCAGCAAGTCGAAGGACCTCCTTAATTCGCCCGACGCTCGTGCCGTCTAGGTTGTTGGCATAGCCCGCCATGCGCCGTTCTATCTCCTCGAGCAGCTCTTGGGCTGCCCCGCCCGTAAAGTGCCCGCGCTCATCGAGGGCCTTTGATTCCGCCATTGTTGTTCTCCTCTGCCCTGCGGCGCCGCAATTCGGCGGCGCAAGGCGCTTGCATGTCCGGGTCGGAATGATAGTCCTCCCCATCCGCTTGAAATTCCAGCTTCCAACGTGGCACCCGCGCCATTGCGTCGAGCACCGCCTGCTCGTGCTCCGTCATCCTCCCGATAGTATCGCGTCCGCGGTCACCATGGCTGTCTCCTCCGCTAAGCGGCGCAGGATCTGGTTAGCGAACCGCACGCTGATGTCGCCGCGCCGCGCGAAGTCGAGCACGAGCTCGATTGTCAGCAGCGCGTTTTCTGCATCCTCCTCGCTGACAAAGCCGTCCAGCACGAGGCCGTCCAGGAAAGCCTCGTCGAGCGGCTCCCGGCATGCGCCCGCCGCCCTCATGATCCCCTCGTTCCCCATCGTCCGCCCCTTGTAGCCCAGCCCGCCCCGTGCGCCTGGACCGTTCCAATCCAGCACACCCGGGGGGGTAGGTGTCAAGGCGCCTCGTGACTTTTTTGCTCGAACGCCTCCTCCGGGGTGATTGCTCCCCCGCAGTCGGGGCATTCAAAGTGCACCGTCCGGTCGAGCTCGGTGTCGTAGCAGGCGACGAGGCGCGAGAAGTGCGAGCTGCCCCCGTACATCTCGCGGTGTGCTGCGGGGATCTCCTCGTCCACTAGTCCCGCTCCGCATCTCGGACAGCGGGTGATCATGCGCGGGCTCACCCGATCGCCTTCTTCCCCTTGGGGGAGATCACCAGGCGCTGGCGCGTGATCTTCTCCTCCTTCCGGGCCAGGTAGCCCTTGCCCTCTAGGCGCTTCAGCGTGCGCTGAACGGCGTTCGGGTACACCTCGAGCACTGCCGCGAGTGCCCGGATTGTCGGCGGCACGCCGAAGCGCTCCACGTGTCGATTGTAGGCTGTGAGACAGCGTTTTTCCGCGGTCGTCAGCTCTAAGTTTGCGGTGGCCATTGGGCGGCGCCTCCTTCTCGTGGTACACCATCTAGTGTACGCTTACCCCGTTACGTGGTCTAGTCAGCCCAAGCGTCGCACATGCCCGTACCAAACTGCAACAACGCGAGCCGTCACTCATGACACCGGGGCGTTGCCACCCGTATACATGGGGGCAATCGACCACACCTAGACGCGGTGGGCGTTTAGGTCGCGGGCGGGGAGGTGTGGGACATGGATCTGCGGGACCTGGCGGCCGTCGAGGACGCCTTGGCGACAATTCATCGCGTTTTATCGCGCATGGCGATGCACTGGGCGGAGTCAAGCCCAAATCCACGGGAGGGGTCGGAGACAATCGACCAGCACGACTCTGCACTCGGGCCTCGGCGCCATTGCGCTGCTGTACGGCGCCGGATGGCAGAAGGGAAAGAGGGGGCCTGGCGCGTGAAGCGCGATTTCTTGCTGAGCGCCGAAGCTTACCGGGAGGAGCTCGAGCGCTGCGGCAAGGAGGAGCCGCCGTCGCCGGCTGAGGGGGAGGACGTCTACCAACGTGTCCTCTCGCGAGGGAGGCGCGCAACCAAGAAAGCACCCAAGCAATGACCACAACCACCGATAGATCCTTCAAGCTCGAGCACCGCGCCAAGGGCTGGTGTGGGCGCTTCCGCTGCGGCGACGGCCCGCGGCGGCGCGTCTACATTCAGGCCACCGACGAGGTGCAGGCCTACGCTCGCGCCGACCGTGTGCGTGAGCGCATCGACGCGCTCGTGGCGGCGGGGCGCGCCTCGGCGGCCGCCGCCATGATCGACGCCTTCAACGACGCCCGCACGGAGAAGCAATTCTCCGCCGTCGAACGCGCCATGCGTGACCTCGCACACGAGGCCATGCGTGAGGCGAGCCTCGCTGGCACGGGCCTGCGCACCTTCGACGACGTGCTCGACTACTGGCTGAGCGGCGACCTGCGGCGCAAGTACCCGCAGGCTTGCCGCGAGAAGGGCGAGAGCTCGACCGAGCACGCCCGCAACGACTACAACGCCGTGATCAAGCCCATCCTCGGGCACCTACCGATCAAGGAGATCACGGAGGAGATCGCGCAGCAGGTCGTCGCCAAGGTCAGCCACCGGCGCCCCGCCACCCGCCGCAAGTACCAGACGATCGTCCGCCAGGTGCTGGACTTCAGTGTGTGGCCATTGAAGCTCATCACCTACAACCCGCTCCCGCGTAAGTTCGTGGAGGGCGCCGGCACCCCGAAGGAGGGGCAGATCATTTACCCCGACGAGGACTCGCGCTTCCTGTCCTGCTCTGGTATTGACCTCATCGAGAGGGCGGTCGTGGGGTTTCAAACCAGAAACGGGACGCGGATGGGCGAGACGGAAGCGCTGACCTGGCGGCAGGTGGACTTCCGGCATGGCGCCATCACCCTGTACGACAACAAGACGGGGATGCCGCGCGTCTGGGCTGCCGAGCCCGACGTGCTCGGCGCGCTGCGGCGGCTCCGCGAGGAGCGCGACCACGACGTCGAGGCCGGCGACCGGGTGTTCCCCGACTGCCGCGTCGAGTCGCGGGACTTCCGCCAGCACCTACTGAAGGCGGGCGTCGACCGTCACGAGCTGCACCATGCCGAGGGCAACATGCGCCCCGTCACCGTGCACGCCACGCGCGCCAGCTTCTGCACGGTGGCGCTGGCCGTGGGGCGTCCCGAGCGCTGGGTGATGGACCGCACCGGCCACACAACGAGCGAGATGCTCGAGGTCTACGTGCGCAAGGCGCGCAGCGTCCGAGCGCTGCAGGCCATGCGCTGGTTCGACCCGTTGGATCAGATCCTCTGGCCCAGCAACCCTAAGGAGGCCCCGGGCGGCTCGGCTGCCGTTGCTCGGGTTTGTGCTGAATTGGTGCAGGAGATGGGCCACGCGGTGGGCCACCTCGCACAGATTCAGCCGATTTTGGCCTCCGGCAGCCCCCCACCTCGGGAGGCGCCAGGTAGCTCCACGTGCTCTCATGCACAGGATTTCAGCGAGTTAGACGCCCATGTGCACGTGGACGTGCATGGTGGCCCGGCGCCGTCTGGCGAGGCGGGCTCGTCTTGGGGCCCAGCGTCTTGGGGCCCTGCAGACCGTGAGCGCCTGCTCGCTACCCTCGAGGCGGCGACCGCTGCCTCGCAGTGGCCGATCGTCGATCGGCTGACTCGCATCCTCGACGGGGAGCCCCTGCCGCCCCCCGTGCCGCGCAACTGAGCGCCCGCTAGCCCCGGGCGCATGGACGCGCCCGGGGCCTCCCCAACGCCAAGGAAGGCCCCGCAATGAGCACACTCGTCCCCATCCCAGCGTCCACCGTTACCGCCCGGCTCTGGTTGTTCCCGCATCACGTACTGCGGGTGTGGTTGTGGCTGAAGCTGCGCGCCACGCTCGAAGGGTACGTCGAGGCCGCACCTGCGGGGCTAGCGCTCGCCACGTTGTGCACAGTGGACGAGGTGAAGGAGGCGCTCGCCCTGCTGAGCACCCCGGACCCCGCGGACCCTACATCCGAGCCCATCATCGTACGCCAGGGCGCCGGGTGGGTGGTTGTCGCTACGGCCGCCGAGTATGCCGAGCAGACCCGGCTAGAAAAGATGGCGAGGCGTCGAGCATACGCCAGGAAACGGTACTGGGACACACGAGGCGGCTCGACTGCGTCAGAAAACATTCTGACCGAGCCCGTGTCAGAAAGCGGGTCTGGCGAGTCAGAAAAGCCGTTTCCTGACCTCGAAACCCCGTTTTCTGACTCGGCCCAAGCTCGGATTGCGCCCCTCCCCCCTGCACCCCCCTCTTTAGAAGATCCGTTGTTGTGTTCTGGATCTCAACAACGGATCTCTGGATCAACATCTTCCGGTTGGAAGCGCGCGGGCGCGGAAGCCCCGACCGAGGCGGACGCGACGCTGCCCGCGGTGTACCGGACCCTGGCCGGCTGGGAACCCAGCGACGAGCTGCGGGCCGAGGCTGCGATCGTCGGAGTCTCCCCGGAGTTTTTCGACCAGCAGCTCGCCGAGCTGCGCAACGGCCCCATCGGCGGCAGTCGCGGCGTGCTCGACCGCGACGACTACGTGCGGCTCTTGCTGCCCAAGTGGCGGACCTGGGAAGAGACCGCGAAGGCGAAAGCCAAGCGCGACGCGGAGGCGGCGAGCAGGCCTCGCGGGGCGAGGGCGGCGGCGAGCCTGCGGCTAGAGCCCACTGCGCGCCACCAGGCGTTCGCTGAGCGCTTCGGCATCGACCTCGGGCCCATCCTCCGCGACCTCGACGAACGGGGCGTGGTCGACTCGCTAGGGCTCGGCAGAGCCCGGGAGCTGCTCGAGGCTGAGCTCGCGCGCCTGGCTCGCGCACAGCGAGGGGCAGCGTGAGCGATGCTCGCCACGGCTCCCCGCAACCACCCGGCACAGGTCAAGCGCCGCGGGGCGCTCGACGATGTGGACGACCGGGGCACACCTGCGGATGTGTTCGACCCGCTGAACGCGGAGTTTCAATTCACGCTCGACGTGGCGGCAGCGCGGCACAACGCCAAGTGTGCGCGGTACTACTCGCTCGGCCCGGCGACGCCGTTCGAAGCGCGGCAGCTGCGCCTGTTCGGCGACACGTTCGTCGGCGACCCGGAGGCGGCGGGCATCGATGGGCTGGCGCAGGACTGGGCGCTCGGCGAGCGCATCTGGTGCAACCCGCCGTTCTCCAACATCGAGCCATGGGTGTGCAAAGCGTCGTTCTGCTCGGCCACCGTCGTGATGCTGCTGCCGGCGAACAGGACCGAGCAGCCCTGGTGGCAGACGTTCATCGAGCCCAAGCGCGACGGGCGCTCGCCCATCGACGCGCCGGGCGCATCGCCTGAAACGCGCTTCCTGGCTGGGCGCCGCTGCTTCCTGAATCGCGGCGCCCCCATCGGCAACCGAACATCGAAGAACCCGCCTTTCGGCGTGGTCATAGTGGTCTGGGATAGGAGGGAGAATGAACGACTCATTGAAACCGGGGTGGGTGGACGCCGTCGCAAGGGACGCGCGTAGTGACGACCCCGACACGCGAGCCCCGGCGCTCGGCGAGCCGCGCCGGTGTTTCAGGGTGGATCAGTCGCGCACCGCGCGCAGCCGCCGACGCGGTTCGGCACGGGGCCCCGCCAGCCGGTACGCCCTGCGAAACCTGCCGCCCATCGAAGAATAGCCCCTTGCACGCGAACACCTTTATGTGTACATTGACCGGGAGTTGCTCATGTTCATGATCGAATATGCGACCGCGCGTTCCGTCTCCCTGTACGGGGAGGCTGACGCTGACTGGGCACGGTGCCCGGTCCGCTTCGTCGACCGAGAGATGGCCGACTGGGAAGCATCGATGCGTGCCCTCGATGACTCGTCCTACACCTACCGCGTGGTCGAGCTCGACGCCGAGGAGGTGGCCGCGTGACCGTCTCCGCTGTGAAGCTGGCGACGCCGTGCACGATCTGCGGCGGCTGCCTAGAGCTGACCGAGGCCGTCGGACAGCAGGTCGCCCTGTGCCGGCGCTGTGAGCTGGACGACTACGGCGTCGGGGCCACGCCCGCCGACGCGCTCGACGATTACCTGAACCAGCGCCCCCTCTACTACCGCCCGACCGAGCTCGCGTCGTTCATCGTGCCGAGCCACCCCTGGATACTCGAGGTGGCCGGCGAGCGCTTCCTGTCGCTGGAGGCGGCCGAGCACTACGGCCGCGCCACCGGCGCCGTCATCTACTGCCGTCCGGCACAGCGCCGGGCTGCCAACCAGAAAGAGACCCCATGACCTCCACCCCTACCCAGCCCGCATCGATTGCCCTCGTTGACCTCTCCTACCTGTTCAAGAAGCGGTGGCACACCATCCCGCTGGGCGAGCGGAACGCCGCCGCGAAGGCCACGCTCCACGACCTGCAGCGCCTGCGGGACGGCGTCGAGCACGTCATCATTTGCCGGGACGCGCCGCCCTATCTGCGCGCCGACGTCTTCCCGGCCTACAAGGCGAACCGCCCCGCGATGGAGCCCGAGGAGCGGGCACAGCGCAAGTGGCTGTACGAGCAGATCAAGCTCGCCGGCTTCAACTTCGCTTGGTCGCAGGGCTACGAGGCCGACGACGTCATAGCGACCCTCGCGCACGTGTACGGGCAGTGGTGCCCCGACGTGCGCATCGTCGGGCCCGACAAGGACCTGGCGCAGTGCGTGACCGGCAACGTCGTGCAGTACGTGCCGCCCCACGGTGACCGTGACTGGCAGGTGCGGGACGCCGACGGGGTGCGCGAGAAGTTCGGCGTGTCCCCCGATCAGATCCCCCTCTGGCAAGCGCTCTGCGGCGACGACGGGGACAACATCCCCGGCGTGCGCGGCATTGGCCCCGTCAAGGCGGCCAAGCTGGTCAACTGCCACCACACCCTGGCCGGCCTCGCCGACGCCATGGCGGCCGCGTCCACGATGGGCGCGAAGGCGTCGGCAGAATGGCGGGCGCTCGCCGACAACTGGGAAGCCCTGCGGCTGAGCCTGCAGCTGGTGACCCTCGACCGGAAAACGCCCGTCGATGCCGACGCGCTGCTCGTGCGGCACGCGCCGGTCGCAACCCCACCACAACGCAGCGACATGGACGTCGAGATGGATGGCTTCATGCCCAACGCTACCCCGGGCCCCGACGAGCAGGTGTTCGAGCAGGCCAAGCAGGTCTACGAGGCCCGCTTCGTCGAGCAGGCGAACGACCGCGACCCGGAGGAGGGGGAGACCCGCGAGGCGGCGCCCGAGTCGGCGCGCGCTGCCAAGGATCCGGACCTGCTCGAGCAGGAATACGACCGGGAGCGGCAGCGGCAGGGTGAGAGCGACCCGGCCAGCAACGAGCCGGGCCGCAAGGGGGCCACGCCGGCGCGCCCCCGCCCTGCCAAGTCGACCGCCATCGTGCGGTCGGACCGCTACGGCCTGGTGACGCACGACCTGCAGCCGCTCGACCTGGTGAGCGCGCGGACCATCAGCGAATGGATCGCCGCAAGCGAGCTGTACCCCCAATTCAAAACGCCCACGCAAATCTTCGCGGTGCTGCTGCGCGGGAAGGAGCTAGGGCTCGGGGCGACGACGGCGCTCGCCGGCCATCACGTCATCGACGGCCGCCCGGTGGCGAGCGCCGACCTGCTGCGGGCCCTGGTCGAGCGCGACCCGAACTTCGAGTACCTGATGCCGGTGGAGCTGAGCGCCACGCGGTGCGTGTGGGAAGGCAAGCACAAGCGCCACCCGCGCCCGGTCACCTACGCCTACACCATCGAGGAAGCCGTCCAGGCGGGGCTCGCCAAGTCGGGCAACTACGGCAAGCCTGGCAACTGGGAAAAGCGCCCGCAGGACATGCTCGCGAAGACGGCGGCGAGCAAGCTCGCGCGGCTGCTCTGGCCCGGCGCTACGCTCGGGCTCTACTGCCCCGAAGAGCTCGGCTATTCCGAGGAAGAGCTCGGGATGCGGGAGGCCGCATGAAGGTCACGCTGCAGTCCTACCGGACCAAGCACACGAAGCGGGGCTTCATCACGGTGGAGGACCTGGCGCGCCTGCTCGAGAGCGAGATCCCCGTGGGGAAGGGCACGCTCACCTTCTCGGTTGAGACGTACTCCTACGACCTCGGGCTCGAGAAGATCGAGCTGGGCGAGGACCGCCCGGTCCACTTCGAAATCACGTGGGAGGAGGAGGGGGGCTGAGCAGCACGTCGCGGACCAGCTGGGCCCACTGCTGGGCCTGGCGGTACTGCGCGGCGGGGAAGCGGAGCACGCGCCAGCCGAGCCGGGCCGCTTCGTTGAACTTCTCGCAGTCCTTCCGGTGGCCGGCATAGGTCGTGTGGCGCTTGCCCTCGACCTCGATGGCCACCAGCTGGGAAGGGAACGCGAAGTCGAACGACCACCTGCGGGTCGGGTGAAACCGATACTGCGGCGTCAGATCCCAGCCGGGGATGGCGGCCTGCTCTAGCTCATAGGCCAGGCACTGCTCAGCGACGCTCACGCTCGCGCTCGGAAGGGGGAGGGATGACCATGGTCGGGGCCGCCGCTCGGCGCGCCAGGTCCTCGCTGGCGCGCTTGAGCTCGGCCATGTCCCGCCAGGTCAGCCCGTCCCGCTCGCGCCGCTTGCGCTGCTTGCGCCTGGTCAGCAGGCGGTCGATGCCCTCCGCGATGGTGAAGCCCAAGTCGACGAGCTTCAGCACCGCGGCCCACGGCAGTCTTACTAGTTTCATGCGGCCATCTCCTCGATGTGCCCAAGGTCCCGGAGCTTCTCGTCAATGGTCCGCCCGTCCATGTCCCAGTCGAGCCCGCAGCGCAGGGGCACCCCCTCGTCGATGGCGACGAGCTCGAGGAAGCCGATGATGCGCCCGAAGCGGACGACGTCCTGCCAGTCCCCTTGCGCGAACGGCGAGGCGGGGCGGATGTCAGCGGCAGGGCTGGGCATGCGATTGTGCAGTGAGTCGGGCCAGCGCTTCGTGCTGCGCCTCTTGCGGAAGGCCTCGTTCTGATCGACCTCGTTCCGATAGCCACACGTGACCGCGAAGTCCAGCCAGCGCGGCGCGCGGCGGATGGCCTGGCGCAACACCTGTTGCAGCCCCGGCGTGCACTGGCTCACGTGGTACTCGCTGATTGCGCTGAAGCGGCAGACGTCGAGGAACTTCATAGCCCGAACACCCGCAGGACGCCGTCGATTGCCCCGGCGTATTCCGGCACGGCATTGGCTACCGCGCGCGCGGCAACGGCAAACGCCGTCCCGTACGCCGCCCATCTGCCGCTCAGGTGCAACACCCGGCGCGCCTTGGCCGCCGGCGTCCGCCGGGCGAGCTCGATGGGCGGGTTGACGTCCTCGCACGTCATGATCGCCGCGCGCATCAGGGCCACCTCTTCGTGCAGCACGTCGAAGCGACGATTGATGTTCGAGCCGAAGCCGTCCACCATCAGCGCCGTCTGTTGCGTACGCTTCAGCAGCTTGTCGCACAGCAGCTCCAGGTCACCCAGACGTCGCCCCACCTCCGCCGAGGTGGGCACGGGGGCCGCGCTGCTCGGGGTGTCGTTGCCCCGCAGGACCCGGAAGGGCTCACGAGGGCGCGGCGGGTCGGGGGGCTTGTCGCGGCTCACGGCGCACCTGCGTCTCCCGGGGGCGGCTTGACGCGCCCGCACGCCCGCAGGCGGTCGAGGGCGTCGAGCGCGTGGTACACGTTGATCTCCCCGGCATTGGCAGGCAGCCCCTCGAGCGCCTGCAGCTGGCACCGGATGCGGGGGCTCAGCTGTGCGCCGCTGCCACATGCGAGCGGGATTGCCATGGCGGCCACGCCGAGCAGGGCACCGAGCGCCAGGTGGGGGAGAGACTCCGCGTTCAGCCGTGCCATGCAGCAGTATACCGCACGGACGATCAGTGGTCAAAGTTTGACCAGCATGGCGGGAGGGCGTTACAATCCCCATGCTTGGGATTTGACTTGTTTGTGGCGCTGTACGGTGGCGCGATGCCGCCCGGGGCATATGAGCCGGGCCCGAGGGTGACGATCGGGTAATCGTTGCCAGGCCGCGGTGCTCTTTCTCCGCGTGTGCGCAGCCCCCGGCGCCGGCCGATCAGGGGGACCTACCTTTTCGCTTCCGCCTCCGGGAGTGTCCAGCTATGGGGGACAGGCCTCGGCGGAGCGGCGACGGTATCCCCCCCTCCCGTTGCTCCCGCCGGGGCACCTATCAAACGAATAGGTCCGAGCGCGCGTGTTCGAGGAGGCGCCAGCGCGAGCTGGTGCCGTCGTACCACCACAGGCTCGCCATGTCGCGGTCGATGGTGACGTACAGATTCTTGAAGTCAAACTCTACGCCGTTATCGGTGGGCTCCATTCGATCGACGTTGAACAGGAAGCGATTACTTGCCGTGGCGTCGGTGTCCTGATTCTGAAACCGGATCGACCCGGCGGTGCCGTTGGCCGTGCTTACGTTCAGCACTAGCAGGACGCGCCCGTCCACGCCTCCCGTGAACCCTACGATGTAGGCCGTCGACCCCGACGTGTTGTTGAGCCGTAGGACAGTTGTATTCGCGCCTACCGTGATGGTGGTGTCGGTCTCGCCTGTGCTGAGCGTCTGCGTCTCGATGCCCGTCAGCAGCAGCCCGCCCGCGATGTTGACGTGCGTGATCGGGGTGAGCGTGATCTGGTCGTTGTTCGTGTTCGTGGTCGGGGTGGTTGCGTTGACGGTGAGCGCGATACCCTGGACCGCATTGATGACGGCCTCGTTCGCCTGCACGTTGGCCCGCGTGTGCCCCGCGAACACGCCGAAGCCGTTGTCGGCTTGAATCTGCACGTCGCCGGTCGCCTCGATGACGACCTCGCCGGCGGGCACGTTCACCGCTGCGCCCCCGGCGAATAAGCCGAGCCCGTTATCGGCCTCGATCAGCACGTCGTTGTTGGAGTCGATGCGGATGCCGATCGCACCCGTCACCGGCGTGGCGCCTGCGTACAAGAAGACGCCGCTCGTGCCGTTGAGCACGATGTCGCCGCCATCGACGGACGTCGCCGCGTGCCCGGCGAATAAGCCGAGCCCGCTCGTCGCGCTCAGCGCCAGATCGCCGTCGCTCAGCGTCCCGCCCGGCGTCCCGCCCGCGCGGATGTCGACCGACGCGCCGCTCCCGAGTAGGTCATCGCCCGCAGCGATGGTCGCGTCGCCGGTGGTCGTGGCGGTGAATGCGGGGGCGTCCACGGTTACCGACGTCGCGGCGTCCAGGGCGATGATGCCAAATGTTGGCTCGCTCGCCGTCGTGCCAGCGTAGACCGACACCCCACCGCCGGCCTCGACCAGGGTGTGGACCCCCTGGAGGTGGATGAGCCCGTTCGTTAGCCCCGTCATGGGCGCGGCCTGGTTGGCCGTGATGCCCACCCCGCCGAAGGCGTTGATCAGAATGTCGAGCGGGTCGACGTCCGTTACGGCGGTCGTGTGCGTGCTGATGGACAGCCCCGCCGACACGTAGACAAACATGTCGTTGTCGGATTCGATGCTCACGTTGTCGGCGAGCACATCGAAGTTCGTCACATCCCAGCTGTGCCCGGTGCCTGTCCATGCGTAGCCCGCCGACTGGACGACACGGAACTGGTTCGTGGCCGTGTTGTAGGAGACCGTGCCCGACGACAGCGTGGCCAGCGAGACCGCGACCGGCGCCGCCGTGGCGCCCGACACGTTGCCGAGGAACGTGTCGTCGGCGATGTCGGCGAGCGCGCCGATGGGCAGGTCGTCGACCCCGACGCTGATCTCCCCGGCCACGGCCGTGCTCACGGTCGTGTTCGTGCCGGGGCTGAGCACGCGCTCGTTGCTCATGTTGGAGCTGGCGCTGAAGGTGACGATGGGCTCCGCGCTGGTGGTCGCATTGCTGTTCGCCGCGGCCACCGCAAAGCCCGTGAGCGCTGCGCGCTCGTAGCGGAACCACGCACCGTTGCCGCCCGCGTCCTGGTACGCACCGATGATGCTCGTGGTGCTCCCCACGGCCAGGTCACGCGCCACCTTCTGGAAGGTAGCCGTTGCGTTGTAGATGTTGGCGCCATCCCAGCTGAATTGGTTACTCGCCAGCGTGAGGTTGGTTCCAGCGGTGTATGTGACGCTGGACAGGTCTACGGCCTGCCAGATGGGGGGCGCCGCGCTCCCCTGCGACGTGAGCACCTCGCCGCTCGTCCCCGCGTCGGTGCCGGCCAGGGACCAGGCGCCCGCGTCGGAGATGGCCAGACGGATGTCGCCGCCCGCGCCGGTGGCCAAGAAGAAGTCATCCTGAGACCAGAGGACCACGTCATCGCCCGTGAAGCGCGCCGTCGTGGTGGCCACGATGGCCAGGTCCGCGGCGCTGCGGATGTCGCCCGTGCTGCCCTGTCCGCCCGGGACCGTGAGATGGTCGCCCGAGCTGATGACAGGGCTCGTCCCGCCGCTCGTGGCCCCCGCGGCAAGCACCTCGGCCCACGTCGGCGTCACCGGGTCCGGCACGTCGATGCGGATCTGCCCGGCCGTGGCGGTGTTGACCGTTGTGTTCTGGCCGGCGCTCAACACGCGCGCGTTGCTCATGTAGGAGCTGGCGCTGAAGGTGACGATGGGCTCCGCGCTGGTGGTCGCATTGCTGTTCGCCGCGGCCCACGCAAAGCCCGTGAGCGCTGCGAGCTGCCATTCGATCTGCCCGCTCGTCGCGATGCTGACCGTAATCCTCGTGCCGCTGGTCGCGACGCGCTCGCCGGTCATGTTGGCGCTGGAGGCGTAGCTGATCAGCGGCTCTGCGCTAAGCGTCGC